>TARA_R110002167_G_scaffold362650_1_pt1 | contig 82579 bp, 80 predicted proteins | sample TARA_R110002167 | Tara Oceans TARA_R110002167 (sample SAMEA4398238) | marine metagenome | biome: Polar Biome; feature: [MES] marine water layer (ENVO:01000295) within the mesopelagic zone...; material: water (ENVO:00002006), including particulate matter (ENVO:01000060) such...
TCAATCACTCTCTCTCAGCGGCAGAGCAGTGACGCCGGACGCTTACTCTCCTCTAACTGTTTTGCGCTTTCCTGTGTTAGCTCTACCTCTGCAAACGCAGCACAGCGCATTGATAAGCTATCACTATCCAAAGACTGTTAGCCTTGGGTAACTAACCCTAGATCTTCAACTCAATTTTCGTAAGAAATGGGCTCGCCAATTGGCGGGCCTTTTCTTTGGATTTGATTTGCACGCTTATGCTTCCGTCGTGCACACTTATGGTATCAGCATTATTTGACTTCGATATAACTTGTTGTTTTATAACAGTTAATCAGCTTGCAGATTTGAGGGTGTCGATGATTCGTGCACGCTTATGCCTAATTGGCATTTGTCGTCCGACATCCAAACACCGACTTTCCGACAAAAGTTGGTTTTTTGGTGCGAAATTTGGGTCGATATGGATTAGTTGGCGCTTTATTTTAGAAGCACATCGACATCTCTTCGTAAATACAGATGGCCGTATTCCTCGCCTTTCGGCTTGAATGGATAAATGTCAGAGGATTTGAGGCGCGTTAGAAGTGTCCGTCTGTCGATCCATACTCAAGAGCCATCGTGACTGGATCGACGGGATATCTATCATTGCGATGATGATTTGGTCTTCAATAAGCGACCGATATTGATTGCGGGTCGCACCCATTTCTTTGCGCATTTCAATTGGCCCAACCAAGTTCGATATTTCTGCCAGGAGGAGGCCGTTTTTTTTGTGCGTCAAATATCTTTCGTGCATTCGGTCTCGGGTCATCTTCTGCCAAAACCCCAGCGTGGACTAAGAATTGCGTAAGAAGCTTCTTGCCAATGCCGAATTCGGTCGATGCTGTTGACACAGAGTGTAGGTTACGAAGTGCCCTGCATTTAGGACAGTTTTGCGGCTTAGCTAAGATGCATCGTAAGCGATGGGGTATAACCAACGCCTGCGGCTTCACATGGAGGCAAGCGGGATGAGTGAGACGCTTGGCCGTGGATTAGATGAGTTAGAACAATGACCGCCATTCCGCCTCGTGCTATGCAATCTGAATGGTCTGGACACATGTGTCTAGAATGGTGCACGCTCCCAACATGTCTGTTTAGGAGGGTGATTCCGTGAAGTCGCATTATCGTGCTGTCGTTATTGGTGGTGGTGTCGTTGGGACGTCCGTCCTCTATCATCTGGCTAAAATGGGATGGAAAGACGTGCTTTTGATAGAGCGCAAGGTTCTGACCGCGGGTTCAAGTTGGCATGCCGCCGGCGGTATCCACGCCCTAAATGCGGACCCGAATATCGCGGCGCTTCAGGCCTATACAATCGACCTGCTCCCAGAGATTGAAAAAGAATCTGGACAATCCATCGGTCTCCACATGACCGGCGGCATGACCCTTGCGGGCACGCCCGATCGTTGGGAATGGCTGCAATCGGCCTACCGCACCTTCCAATCCATTGGTATCGATGACTGCCGCTTGATCACGCCAGAGGAAGCGGGCGAGCTTTGCCCGATCATGTCGACCGACGGCATCTTGGGCGGGATGTGGGCCGACCGTGAAGGCTATGTCGATACCACTGGCACGGTGCACGCCTATGCGGGTGCGGCCAAGAAACACGGCGCGGAAATTGTCGAGAATAACCGTGTGCTGGCGCTCAACCAGACGGCAAATGGCTGGGAGGTCGTGACCGAAAAAGGCACGATCCAGACCGAGCATGTTGTGAACGCCGCTGGCCTTTGGGCCAAGCAGGTCGGGCGCATGGCGGGGGTCGAATTGCCTGTATCGCCGCTTAACCACCACTACCTGATTTCCGACACGATCCCAGAGTTAGAGGCGCTGGATTTTGAGGTGCCGATGACCGTGGACCTCGAAGGGTTCACCTATATGCGCCAAGATCAGAAGGGGATTTTGCTGGGCATCTATGAGGTTGATCACGAGCATTGGATGGTTGACGGCGCGCCTTGGGAATACGGGTTCGAGTTGCAGCAGGAGAACACGGACCGCATTGAAAAGGAGCTGGTCCTCGGGTTCGAGCGCTATCCTGCGTTGCAGGACATTGGCGTAAAAACGTGGGTCAACGGCGCGTTTACCTTCTCGCCTGACGGCAATCCGCTGGTTGGTCCTGTGCAAGGTAAGCCTGGCTATTGGTGTGCCTGTGCGGTGATGGCAGGGTTCTTGCAGGGCGGCGGCGTTGGCAAATCGCTGGCCGAATGGATGATTCATGGAGAGCCAGAGGCAGATGTGTTTGGCATGGATGTGTCGCGCTACGGCGACTTTGCGCAGAACAAGCGGTTCATCAAGGAAACCACAGGCCAATTCTATTCGCGCCGCTTCATTATGACCTATCCGAATGAGCAACTGCCTGCGGGCCGACCGTTGAAGATGGCCCCTGCCTATAGTGACATGACGGCGGCGGGTTGTCGTTGGGGGGTAAGTTACGGGTTAGAAGTGCCGCTCTATTTCGCGCCTGAAGGGTTCGCTGAAAAACCGTCGCTGAAACGCTCGAACGCCTTTGATATCGTGGCCGAGGAATGCCGTGCAGTGCGCGAGGATGTCGGGCTTTTGGATATCTCTGGCTTCTCTCGGTTTGAGGTCACGGGAGACGGTGCCGAAGCTTGGTTGAACCATGTGATGGCGTCCAAGTTACCTGCCGCAGGCCGTGCCCGTCTCGCGCCGATGTTGTCGGGCGAGGGCAAGATGAAAGGCGACCTCACCGTATTCAATTGGGGTGACGGGACGTGGTGGATCATGGGGTCATACTACCTGCGCGATTGGCACAAGCGCTGGTTCGCGGATCACATGTTGGAGGGTGTCGAGGTTCGCGATGTCTCGGATGCGATGGTCGGCTTTTCCCTCTCTGGGCCAAACAGCACCAAGGTTTTTGAACGTGTGACCGACGGCCCAGTTGATCTGCCATTCATGGGCTGTGCGACGATGGATGTCGGGCTGATCCGCGCCAAGGTCGGGCGCTTGTCTGTGACGGGCGAGCTTGGCTATGAAATCCACTGCTCTGCTGCCGAACACATCGGGCTGCGTCATTTGCTACTGAAAGCTGGCGCCGATTTGGGGATCAAAGAGGTCGGCTTCAACGCGCTTTTGTCCCTGCGATTGGAAAAAAGCTTTGGGATTTGGAACGCGGAATTCACCCAAGGTTATACTGCTGCCGAGACAGGGATGGACCGCTGGATCGACTGGACGAAAGACAGTTTTGTCGGGCGCGAGGCAGCATTTGCAGAGCGTGATGGTAACGGCCCAGTGCGACGTGTCGTGACCTTGGAGGTTGCCGCCGATGGCGCGGATGCCAGCGGTTACGAGCCTGTTTGGTCGGGCGGCAAGATGGTCGGATTTGTGACCTCGGGCGGCTATGGCCATACGCTGGGCAAGTCCTATGCCATGGCGATGGTGAATGCGGAACAGGCGACAGAGGGCACGGAATTGACGGTGCATATCGTCGGCGTAGAGCGTGCCGCAAAGGTTATTGCGCCGTCGCCCTACGATCCTGCTGGCAAAGCGATGAGAGCGAAATGACCCGCCGTGGTCGCGACAAAGCACCCGTCGTTCGCGATGTAAACTATCGCCAATTGCGCAACCCGTTTCCGCCAATGGAGGTCTTCTCTGCCGACGAGATTGCATCCATGCACGAGACAGCATTGCGCTCTTTGGAAGAACTGGGGATGAAGGTTTTGCTACCTGAAGCTCGTGCAATTTACGCTAAAGGCGGTGCGCGTGTTGATGGCGAGATGGTGTATATAGGACGCGATATGGTGGAGGCAGCTTTGGCTTCAGCACCGAAATCCTTTGTTTGCAGGGCGGGTGCGCCGCATCGGGATATCCTGATGGAGCTTGGCACGCTCACCTTTCAACCCGGTGCAGGTGCACCCCATGCGACGGATTTGAAACGAGGTCGCCGGCCTGGCTCTGCGCGAGATTTCAACGAGTTGGTGCGACTGACACAACATTTCGACGTGTTTCACATGGTCGCCCCATTGATTGAGCCGCAAGATGTGCCGACTCATCTGCGCCACTACTTCACAACGGAAACGCAACTGACCCACTCGGATAAATTCCCCTTCATCTTTTCGCGCGGCACGCCGCAGGTGATGGAAAGCTTTGAGATGCTCTCGAACTTTCGCGGGGTTTCGGCGGATGATTTTGGGGCCACGCCACACGCCTACACGATCATCAATACCAACAGTCCGCGCACGCTCGACACCCCAATGGCACAGGGACTGATCGACTTTGCCAAACACGGTCAGTTATCGATCATCACGCCGTTTACCCTTATGGGCGCAATGGCTCCGATTACGGTGGCGGGCGCGATCACGCTGAGCCACCTAGAGGTCCTCGCGGCCCTCACCCTGACGCAACTTGTGAAACCCGGCGCGCCCGTTTGCTACGGCACCTTCACCAGTAACGTTGATATGAAATCAGGCGCACCTGCCTTTGGCACGCCCGCGCATTTTCAGGCCTCATTGGCTGCGGGGCAAATGGCGCGGTTAACGGGCCTGCCTTGGCGCTCTGCTGCGGGGTCCGCCGCCAACATGAACGATGTGCAGGCAGCAAATGAGAACCAGTTGGGGCTATGGGGCTGCCTCATGGCGGGGGCTTCGGTGATCATCCATTCGGCGGGCTGGCTTGAAGGCGGGCTAAGCGTTTCTTATGAAAAACTGATCACTGACGTCGAGGTCCTCAATATGATCGCAGAGATTTGCGGCGGGGCAAAAGCCGGTCCTGACGAAATCGGGTTTGACGCCCTGCAAGAGGTCGCCCCTAGCGGTCATTTCTTTGCGACCACTCAAACAATGGCGCGGTATAACACTGAATTTTACGAACCAGTCGTGCACGAATACGCGAATTTCGGCACTTGGACAGAACGCGGCGCGCGGGGGGCAAATGAGCGTGCAACAGATGTCTGGCAGCGTATTCTGGCAGAGGGGAAAGGCCCCAATGTTGACGGTGAAAAGCGCACGGAGTTGCAGGCCTTTATCGCCAAACGCACGGCGGCAGGCGGCGCGCCGCCGGAGAGTTAGATGGCAAACGGACACATCAAAGTCACTCGCGAAGATTGGATCAATGCAGCGCAATCCGCGTTGGTTCGTGACGGCGTAGATACTGTCAAAGTGCTTGCGCTCGCGTCAAAGTTGGAAGTCTCAAGGTCCAGTTTCTATTGGTATTTCAAAAGTCGTGATGATTTGTTGTTGGCACTATTAGACCAATGGGAAGAGCGGAACACGCAGTCGATAATCCGCCAATGTGCGCTTGAGGCGGGATGCATTGATGAGGCGGCATGTAACTTCTTTCGGTGCTTCATCGACCCCGCTTTGTTTGATCGCGGCCTCGATTTCGCAGTTCGTGCGTGGGCACGGCAAAACGCGGACGTGCGTCCGCGCATTGATGCAGCGGATCAGACACGATTGCAGGCATTGGAGGCGATGTTTGCGCGGCATGGCTGTGACGCGACAGAGGCTGATTGGCGTGCACGGATGATCTATTTCATGCAGCTCGGGTATCACGCGCTAGAGGTGCAAGAAACGATGGAGGTCCGCATGGGGCGCCTTCCGGGGTATCTGGAGGGGTTCACAGGGCGGGTTCCTTCGCAGGACGTGATTGCAATCTTTACTGAGTTTGCGAAACGGCATCTTACTTATAATGAGCCTGAGTGAATTGCCCTCGAGCAGTATCTCAAGGTTTCCTGACTTAGACCCAGTTATTCAATCATAAAACTATCACCACTGACCGCTGCAAAAAAATGGGGCAAGAACGCCAAGGAGGTGACGCGACAGCAACCTGCAAGTGCAGCCGTGGCCACTGACAGGTTGTTCGCGGCGTCAAACTTGCTTTGAGCCAGCCTGCGTAAAACATGTTTACTTTGACTTCTGCGCTACATGCTACTTTGTATTTTAAATCGACTTTTGAATGCACCAAGGAAGTATCGCTTGAGAAAATACGCCATTCCAGCTCTGTCGCTCCTTCACACTTTCGAGGCTGTGGCCAGAAGGCAGAGCTTTACGGCCGCAGCGGACGAATTGTGCATCACCCAAAGTGCTGTCAGTCGTCAGATCAAGGCGCTGGAGTTTGATTTGGGCAGGACGCTGTTTGTCCGAAAGCATCGCAGAATCGAGCTTTTGCCAGAGGGGCAACTCTTGTTCCAAGCGGTCACGCGCGGGTTGGATGAGATTGCAGGCTGCATCAATGCGCTGCGCGTCGCGTCAGGGGCGCCACAAATCACGGTCGGTGCCTCGGTGGCTTTCGCTTATTTCTGGCTCATGCCGCGGCTCGCGCGGTTTAGTGGGCGGCATCCCGACATCGATCTTCGCGTGCTCGCTGCCGACCAAATGTTTGACCTTCGCCAAGGTGACGTTGATGTGGCGGTGCTTTACGGCGACGGGAACTGGACAGGGGTCGCCGCGCATAAGCTGTTTGGAGAGCGCGTCTATCCCATTTGTAGTGCTGGATATCTCCAGCAACACCCTGAATTGCGCCGCGCCTCTGATCTGCTTGATCAAACGCTTCTGCATCTTGATGGCGGAGGTAACATTTGGGGGGCTGTGGACTGGCAAATTCTGTTGGCCCATCAAGGCGTCAGCGGGCAACCCGTGCGCCGCGGCATTCGTTTGAACAGCTATCCGATGGTGTTGCAAGGGGCCGAGGCGGGGCATGGGGTGGCACTGGGTTGGAGTTATATCACCGATCCGATGGTGGCGGACGGGCGTCTGGTTTGTCCAGTGGATGCACCGTTTGAGACTAAGAACAGTTATTACATAGGGTCATCACAGACCCGCGAGAATGACCCTGAAATTGCAAAGTTCCTCCAGTGGATAAAGGATGAAGTTGCGGCTGAACCCATATTCGCATGATCTGGGGGAATGCCATCCATTCAAAATAATCGTTTGAACGAGCCGCGTAATTGCTGCCAGATGACCCCAGTTTATCAACGAGGGTCCAACATGACGGTTATCGCAGCGCGCCCCCCAAATCGCCGTGGCCGCAACAAGGCCAATGAGGCCCCGTTGGCGCGCCCAATTGAGCCTGGCATGACGGGAGGGCACTATCATCCGCTCACCCAAATCGAGATGGAGCGCATTCATGCGCTGGTGTTGCAACTGCTCGAAGATCTCGGACTTTCTCAAGTCACCCCCACACTTCAAGCCCGCGCGGTCGAGGCAGGATGTTGGGTGGACTCCGATGGCAGGCTGCGATTTCCCCGCGCTTTGGTTGAAGACATGATTGCCAAGACGCGGCGCAAATTCACCCTACATGGCATCGACCCTGCGCATGATATGGAAATCGGCGGGCGACGCGTTCACACGGGAACAGGCGGTGCCGCGCCAACAATCATGGACTTTGAGACGGGCAAATACCGTGAAAGCACCGTTGCTGACCTTTACGACATCGCCCGACTTGTAGACCGGATGGACAATATCCACTGGTATCACCGCTCGGTTGTCGCGCGTGATACGACATCGATCCTCGATCTCGATATTAACACCACTTACGCCTGCCTCTCGGGCACATCCAAATCCATTGCCGTGAGTTATACGGATGCTGCAAGCGTGCGCGCGGTGATGCCGATGCTGGATGCTGTCGCAGGCGGAGAAGGAAAGTTTCGAGAACGCCCCTTTTGCACTGCTGTCTGCTGCCATGTTGTGCCGCCAATGCGCTTTGCCACCGAGAGCTGCGATGCACTTGAGGCCGCAGTTCTTGCGGGGATGCCGATTTTGCTGGTGGCCGCAGGGCAAGCAGGCGCAACAGCGCCCGCCGCCCTTGCAGGAGCAGTCGCGCAGGCCTGTGCCGAGGTGCTGGCCGGGCTGATCCTATGCAATATCATCGACCCGCATTGCCGCGGTATCTTTGCCACGTGGCCCTTTGTGAGCGACTTGCGCACGGGGGCCATGTCGGGCGGATCAGGTGAACAGGCCCTCTTGTCCGCCGCCTGCGCGCAGATGGCCGGTTTCTACGACCTGCCAAATTCGGTGCCTGCGGGCATGACGGACAGCAAGCTGCCAGATTTTCAGGCAGGCGGTGAAAAGGGTTACACGGTCTCGTTGGCCGCACATGCTGGTGCCTCAATGATCCATGAATGCGCTGGCATGCAAGGCTCGCTCATGGGCACATCTTTTGAAAGCTATGTGTTGGACAATGATCTACTGGGCGCGATCCTGCGCACGGTGCGCGGCGTGGACGTTAGCGAAGACGCGCTGAGCTTTGAGACGATCCGCGATGTGGTGATGGGTGAGGGCCATTTTCTGGGCCACCCTCAGACCTTTAGCCGTATGAAGACAGATTATCTCTATCCCAACATCGCCAATCGCCGCAGCATCAGCGAATGGCAGGATGCAGGGGCGCGAGACGCACGTGACATAGCCCGCGACGTGGTGCGCAACATTTTGACCGACCACTACCCAACCCACATCCCCGAGGAAGTTGACAATCAACTACGGGAAAACTTCAATATCATCTTACCGCGCAATCGGATGATTGCTGGCAACGGTGCTTGGTAGCCACAATCAAAAAGGAAAAAAAGATGCAGTCTCATGCAAAAGTGGTGATCGTCGGCGGTGGTATGATGGGCGTTGGTCTGGCCTATCATCTGGCTGAAGAAGGTTGGAAAGACGTTGTTCTTATCGAGAAAGGTGAGTTGACCAGCGGCTCAACTTGGCACGCGGCGGGCCAGTGTCCAAGCTTTATCAGCAACTACAACATGGCCAAAATCCACCACTACTCCAATACGTTCTATCCGCGACTGGAAGAGATCACCGGCCAGCCCGCAGGGTGGCATGGCTGCGGCGGCATCCGTTTGGCCACCACGCAAGAGGAAGTGGATTGGTTCAAACATGTCGCAGGATACTCGGAAAATGTTGGCTTTCATATGGAAGTGATCGGACCTGCTCGCATCAAAGAGTTGAACCCTTGGCTTGAAACCGATGGCATTCTGGCGGGCGCTTACACCAATATGGATGGCCATGTGGATCCGTCTAGCGCCTGCAATGCCATGGCCGCAGGGGCGCGTCAGTTGGGCGCGACAATCATCCGCCGCACCCGTGTGACGGACATCAAGGTTTTGCCGTCGGGCGAATTTGAGGTTGTGACTGATGCAGGTAACATCACTTGCGAGCATGTGGTGAATGCTGCGGGTTGCTATGCGCGCGAAGTCGGCAAATGGGTCGGCGTTGACACGCCCATCACCAATATGGAACACCAATATCTGGTGACGGAACCTCTGGAAGAATTCAAAGGGGCGGACTTTGAATTGCCCGTGATGCGTGATCCGGCGACAGCGGGATATTATCGCCAAGAACAAAACGCAGGGCTCGTCGGGATTTACGAACACTTTGGCAGCCGTGAGGCTTGGGCTGGGCGTGGCGGCTTCCCCGCATGGGACAGCGAGAACGAGCTGTTTGAAGGCGACCTCGACCGGATCGTGCCGTGGTTAGAGAAGGCGCTGGAGCGGATGCCGATCTTTGCCAATGCGGGGATCAAACGGATCATTAACGGTGCCATTCCACACACACCCGACGGCAACCCACTGGTCGGTCCTGCCCCTGGTCTGCGCAATTTCTGGCAGTGTTGCGGGGCGGCCATCGGCATCGCGCAGGGGGCTGGCACAGGTAAATATCTGGCGCAATGGATGGTTCATGGAGATAGCGATATCAACATGCACAGCCTCGACCCGCGTCGCTTCGGCGCTTATGCGGACCCCGATTATACCCGCGCGAAAAGCTTCGATGACTATGAAAACATGTTTGAGACCCCGCTTCCCGGTCGGGAAATTCAAGCAGGTCGTCCAAGCCGCGTGACACCATTATTTGAACACCTCAAAGCCAAGGGCGCGGTTTTTACCGAGGTCTATGGCTGGGAGCGGGCCAAGTATTTCGCGCCTAAGGGTTTCGAGGAGAAGCTGCAATATCGCCGCAACAATGTCTTTGAGATCATCGCCGAAGAATGCCGCGCCGTGCGTGAACGCGTGGGTATCATGGACCTGTCGAGCTTTGCCAAATTTGACGTCTCGGGTGCAGGTGCAGAAGCACTTTTGGACCGTCTGACCGCCAACAAGCTGCCCAAGAAAACGGGCGGCATTCATCTAACGCACGTGCTGTCAAATGGTGGCCGCATTGAAGGTGAGTGGACAATCACGCGGTTGGCGGATGATCGCTACTATGTTCTGTCTGGTGCTGGAACGGAACGTATGGCGCTGGATCAACTGACGATGGCAGCGGGCAAAGATGTGACTGTTACCAATGTCACTGACTACTATGGCATGTTGGTCGTCGCTGGGCCAAATTCCCGCGATGTCCTTGCCCAACTGACCGACGCCGACCTTACGAATACAAGTTTCCGCTGGCTCTCGGGTCAAGAAATTACAATTGTTGGTGTGCCTGTGCGCGCCCTGCGGGTGAACTATGTCGGCGAACTCGGCTGGGAACTGCACGCGCCGATGGCTGATCTGGCCAAACTCTACGATGCAATCTGGGCCTCTGGGCAGAACCACGGCATCGCCGACTTTGGAGTGCAGGCCGTGAACAGCCTGCGGATGGAAAAGGCCTATCGTGGGTATGCCGCCGAACTGACAAACGAAATCACCCTGATCGAGGCCGATTGCACCCGCTTTTACGCACCTGACAAAGGCGATTTCAACGGGCGCGCTGCAACTGAGTGCGTGCGCCAGCAAGGGATCACCACCAAGCTTGTTTATGGCGAAGTGGCAGCCACCGATTGCGACATCTACGGCGGCGAAGCTGTTATGCAAGGGGACCGTGTCGTTGGCGTCTGCACCTCTGGCGGCTTCGGTCATGCCACGGGGAGAAGTCTGGCATTCGCCTATGTCGATCCCGCGAAATCCGACGGGCTTGAGGTCGTCATACTTGGCGAACGACGGGCGCTGACTTTGCTGGACGAACCAGCTTGGGATCCGGCTAATGCCCGTCAAAAAGCCTGAAACCTTATCGTGACGCGAAACATGCCACTGAGCCAACCGATTTAGTCCTGTCGGAGATTCTTGACGGGTTAAAGGCGGTAGAAATCGACGAAGTTGGTTCAACCTCCCATGTATCGAGAATTGCCGTCGCAATAAGGGCACTGCGGCCATCTGGGCACCTGCAGCGAATGCACTCTTTGTCCGCACACCGCCCCCCTCTCACGCTACGTAAACTGCTCGCTAATCAGCCGTTCTTCCAAACCATGGCCCGGATCGAACAAAATCCGGTGCCGCACGGCAGGGTCCGAGCGGATTTCAACGCGGACCACGTCGCGCACCGATTTGCCGTCCGCATCGGCCATCACGGGGCGTTTTTCGGGATTGATCACATCAAACCGCACCACGGCGGATTTGGGCAATAGTGCGCCGCGCCACCTGCGCGGACGGAATGCGGCCATCGCGGTCAGGGCCAGAACATCCGATCCAATCGGCAAAATCGGACCATGCGCGGAATAGTTGTAGGCGGTCGACCCCGCAGGCGTGGCCACCAGCGCCCCGTCGCAGACCAGCTCGTCCATGCGCAATTTCCCGTCCACAGTGATGCGCAATTTGGCCGCTTGTGGACCTGCGCGGATCAAACTGACCTCGTTGATGGCCAGCGCCTCGTGCACGGTGCCGTTGATACACAGGGCGGTCATGGCCAGCGGATTGATCACCTCTTCGACCGCCTCGTCCAACCGCTGCGCCAGATCGTCCTCGTGAAATTCGTTCATCAAAAAGCCCACGGTGCCACGGTTCATGCCGTAGACAGGCGCCGCTAATTTTTGCGTCGCGTGCAGCGTTTGCAGCATAAATCCGTCGCCGCCCAAGGCCACAATCACATCCGCGCTGTCCAGCGGCGCATTGCCGTGTTTGGCCGACAATTGTGCAAATGCGGCTTGCGCAATCGGCACAGGGCTGGCGGCAAAGGCGATTTTGGGGCGGGGCATTGGTGATATTCCTTTGTCAGTCAGACATGTGTCACAAGATCAGCTGTGAAACGCAAGTCGCGCATCGGAAACAAACTATGGCGTGCTTGCCGCGCGCAGCGTCGTTTTGGCGCTTTAGCCCCATGCGCGCATGGGATATGAGAGCAAAAAGCATCCACATAGTGACCAAAAGGGACACCACCATGACTGCATCTGTGCGCGACACCGGCTTCTTTACCGAAAAACTCGAAACCCGCGATCCGGCTATTCATGCCGCGATGCAATCCGAGCTTGGCCGCCAGCGCAACGAGATCGAACTCATCGCCTCGGAAAACATCGTCTCTGCGGCCGTGATGCAGGCCCAAGGCGGCGTCATGACCAACAAATACGCCGAAGGTTATCCGGGCCGGCGCTATTATGGCGGCTGCGAGCATGTAGATGTGGCGGAAAATCTGGCGATCGCGCGCGCCAAGGAACTGTTCGGATGCGAATTTGCCAACGTGCAGCCGAACTCTGGCTCACAAGCCAACCAAGGCGTGTTCCAAGCGCTGCTGACACCGGGCGATACGATCCTTGGCATGTCACTGGACGCAGGCGGGCACCTGACCCATGGCGCCAAACCAAACCAGTCGGGCAAATGGTTCAACGCCATTCAATACGGCGTGCGCCAACAAGACAGCCTGCTGGATTACGACGAGGTGCAGGCGCTTGCGACCGAGCATTCGCCCAAGATGATCATCGCGGGCGGTTCCGCCATTCCGCGCATCATCGACTTTGCCAGAATGCGTGAAATCGCGGATTCCGTCGGTGCCTATCTGTTTGTGGATATGGCGCATTTTGCCGGTCTTGTCGCTGCGGGCATCTATCCGTCGCCTTTTCCGCACGCCCATGTGGCCTCGACCACGACCCATAAAACATTGCGCGGCCCGCGCGGCGGCATGATCGTGACCAACGACGAGGTGATTGCCAAGAAAGTGAATTCCGCGATCTTCCCTGGCATCCAGGGCGGCCCGCTGATGCATGTCATCGCAGGCAAAGCCGTGGCCTTTGGCGAGGCCCTGCGCCCCGAGTTCAAAACCTACCAGGAACAGGTCGTAAAGAACGCGCAAGCGCTTGCCGATCAGTTGATGAAAGGCGGTCTTGATATCGTGTCGGGCGGCACCGATACGCATCTGATGCTTGTCGATCTGCGCCCCAAGGGCGTGAAAGGCAACGCAACCGAAAAATCGCTTGGTCGCGCGCATATCACTTGCAACAAAAACGGCATCCCGTTTGACCCTGAAAAGCCAACCGTCACTTCGGGTATCCGGCTGGGATCACCTGCGGGCACCACACGCGGATTTGGCGAAGCCGAGTTCCGCCAGATCGGCGACTGGATCGTGCAGGTGACCGACGGATTGGCCGCAAATGGCGAAGACGGCAACGCAGACGTCGAGGCCCGCGTGCGCGCCGAAGTGGAAGCCATGTGCGAAAACTTCCCCATCTATCCAGACCTGTAGGCGCGACGGGTCAAAACCAACCCTGCAAATTCAGGCCGCCGCAGCACAGTGTGGCGGCCTTTTGCGTCTAGACGATACCGCGCTGGACCAAGACCACCACGGTGATGATGACCCCCACAAGAAATGCAAACGCGAGAGACCCCAGCCACGCCAAAAGCCTGCCCTTGGCACGGTCCTTGGGATCTACGGACTTGAGGAATTGCGCAAGGCGGGCATGGGCGCTTGTCGCCTTGACGCGATCAACCATACGGGCCAGCTTCGGGTGCTGCATGACGGTCGCGGCTTGTGCCAGATAAGTTGCGTCGCGCCGCAACGCGCGCGGCAAAAGCCGCCCCGCTTTACGCACTTGCTGTTCAAGCGTTTTGCCACGGATCCGCAGGTGCGTTTCCATCAACTGGCGGATCTCGTCCACCTGGGTTTGTAACATATCACCGGACATGACCGGAGGTTAATCATGCGCCGGTTGCCGCCTCAATGCCTCTGGCCATCCTGGCGCGCCAAGGGTTAGATTAGATGCATGTTAAACACGGTTCACTACGACGGCCCCAAGGCCACCCCTTTGTTGATTGCCCATGGCCTGTTCGGCTCGGCGCGCAATTGGAATGTCATCGCCAAACGGCTGTCTGTGGCGCGCCCTGTGGTGGTGGTGGATATGCGCAATCACGGCGCAAGCCCTTGGTTTAACACGCAATCCTATCCAGATATGGCCGCCGATCTGGCGCAGGTGATGACCGAGCCGATGCATGTTCTGGGCCACTCGATGGGCGGCAAGGCGGCGATGGTTCTGGCGCTGCACCACCCTGAAAACCTGCGCAAACTGATCGTCGCGGATATTGCACCTGTGGCCTATCAACATACGCAAATGGGCCCGCTAGAGGCGATGTTGGGGGTGGATATGGCGCGGGTGAACAGCCGCGCGGATGCGGGCGCGCAGATGGTGGGGCTGGAACCCGGCGTCGATACATTTTTGCTGCAATCTTTTGATATAAAAGAGAAAAAGTGGAAACTGAATCTGGAGGTTCTGGGCGCGGAGATGGCGAAGATTGTGGGATTTCCGCAGGTGAGCGGGTCGTTTGACGGCGACACCTTGTTCCTGTCGGGGGCGGCGTCTGATTATGTCAAACAAGCGTATCGCGCGCGCATCAAAGAGCTGTTTCCAAAGGCGCGCTTTGCCAAAATTCCGGGCGCAGGGCATTGGCTGCATGCGCAAAAGCCGCGCGAGTTTGAAGCGGCGGTTGCGGCATTTCTGGCGCTGTAGCCAGAGGTTATCTAGTTGATAATATTGCCTTTGTGACGAAATATGTCACAGGAATACCGACCATGGCCCCGGCGGCGGCGGCTTTGATGTGGCTCAAGCGGGGTGTGATTTGCATATGACTTGGCTATGATCCACGTTTGCCGGGCAGCCGGTTGGGTCTGTGACTTGCGCCCTGCCCGATTGCGGCTTATTGAAGAGCAACAAATGATCCCAAACGAGGCCCGCCATGATCCGCATCCTTCCCCTGTTCCTGCTTCTTGCCCTCGGCGCCTGCGAGACCGTAAAGGGCGTGGGCCGCGATATCACACAGACCGCCGAAACCGTAAAACAGCTTTAAGCCGCGTGACAGGGCCGCGCCTGCGCACGGCCCACATCCCATTGCCAATCCCCGAACCCCGTGCAAATCTGCGCGCATGACAGATTTCATCATCATCGGCGGCGGCGTCGCGGGCACGTCCGCAGGGGCGTATCTGGCCCCCTTGGGCACCGTGCACCTGCTCGAAGCGGAGCCCAACCTCGCCTATCACGCCTCGGGGCGGTCGGCGGCGCTCTTCGAGGAAAGCTACGGCAAACCCTCCACCATCGCCCTGAACGCCGCCTCGCGCGCCTATCACGTTGACAATACCCTGCTGTCTGCGCGCGGCCTGATGCTTGTGGGCACCAAAGACACCGCTGTCGATTTCGAGACCGAGCGCAAGCACATGGGCCTTGATCTGATGACAGGCGCGCAGGCCAAGGCCATGGTCCCGATCCTGAACACCGATGTCGTGGACCGCGCCGGCTACCACGCCGATGCATGGGACCTTGACACCGACCGGCTGATCCAGGGCTATGTCAAAACCATCCGCGCAAACGGCGGCACCGTGACCACAAAATCCCCTGTCACCGCCATCGAAAAAACCGCCACCGGCTGGCAAGTTACAACACCTTCAGGCACCTACGCGGCCGCAATTCTGGTCAATGCCGCTGGCCCATGGGTCGACCAAATCGCCCGAATGGCCGGCATTGCACCGATCGGCTTCACCGCCCTGCGGCGCTCCATGGGACGCATCCCCGCGCCGGGTGGCCACGATGTCTCGCACTGGCCGATGATCTTTGGCGCGTCCGAGGCTTGGTATGCCAAACCCGACGCAGGCGCGCTCATCGTCTCCCCTGCCGAAGAACACGCGGTCGAACCCCACGACGCCTATCCAGACGACATGACCCTCGCGCAAGGCATGGCGCGCTACGAGGGCTGCGTCACCGAACCCGTCACCCGCCTGCTCTCGTCATGGGCCGGGCTGCGCACTTTCGCGCCCGACCGCACCCTCGTGCTCGGCCCCGAACCCTCACAGCCGGATTTCATCTGGTGTGGCGGTCAAGGCGGCTATGGAATGCAATCAAGCCCCGCCGCAGGACGCCTGCTCGCCGACCTCATCAGCGGCACAACACCCGTGATCGAAGGGTCTCACGTTGCGGCCCTGTCACCGGCGCGGTTCCGCTAGACACTGACGCCGAACAACCACCCCACACCCGCCGTGACCGCCATTGCAAACACGCCCCAACCCACGACGCGGATCGTGGCAGGCCGCAATGGCGCACCACCCGCAATCGCGCCCAGCGCGCCCAATCCAGCAAGCGCAATCAGCGTGACAAATAGCACAACCGGAATGACAGCCGCCGCAGGGGCCAGAAACGCCGCCAGCACAGGTATCGCCGCCGCCACACTGAACGTCATCCCCGAGGCAAGGGCGGCTTGCAGCGGATTGGCGGCATGTAGCTCCGACAGGCCCAACTCGTCTCGCACATGGGCGGCCAGCGCGTCATTCTCCGTCAACTCCGTGGCTACCTGATGCGCGGTCTCGGGCGATAACCCGCGCTTGCGATAGATCGCCGCCAACTCGGCAAATTCCTGCTGTGGCATGTCACGCAGCGCAGTTTTTTCGCGCGCAATATCTGCGTTCTCGACATCCGACTGCGACGACACGGATACATATTCGCCCGCCGCCATCGACATCGCGCCCGCCGTCAAACCCGCAACGCCCGCAATCAAAATGCTCTTGCTATCTGAATTGGCCGCAGCCACCCCCACCACCAACGATGAAACCGACACGATCCCGTCATTCGCACCCAAAACCGCGGCCCGCAGCCACCCGCTGCGGTTAATATAATGCGGCACACTGGGATGGGCGCTTGGATCAGACATCGGATAGTCCCTCAAAACTTCGGCACCCCGACGCTACGCCGATTCCCGCGACAATCCAAGCGCACAAAAAGACGCCCCCGGGGGCGCCTTTTTTACTTATCCATCGACACGAATGGTCGCGTTCTTGGGGTCATAGGGGCTGTCTTCGACGATCACTGCCGGCCAGAGCTGATCAAGCATTTTAACCTGCACCTTGGTGCCGACTTCAGCCAATGCCGGCTTCACATACCCCATGCCAATCGACGTCTCGAAGGCCACCGAATAGCCGCCCGATGTCAGACGCCCAATGCGGTTTCCGTCCATATCATATAGCGCCTCACGGCCCCAGGGATCGGCATCGTTTGGTCCGTCAATCAGCACGGTCACACATTTGGACCGGACACCTTTGGCGACCATCGCGTCCTTGCCGTGGAACTCCTTTTCCAGATCAACAAAGCGCGGCAAATCGGCCTCGACAGGCGTCGCATCGCGACCCAACTCATTGCCAAACGCACGGTAGGATTTCTCTTGGCGCAACCAGTTTTGCGCGCGCGCACCCACCAGCTTCATCCCATGCTTTTCGCCCGCCTTTTCCAAGAGATCGAACAAATAGTTCTGCATCTCGATCGGGTGGTGCAATTCCCAACCTAGCTCGCCGGTATAGGCCACGCGGATTGCATTCACCGGGCACATGCCCAACTCGATCTTCTTGGCCGACAGCCACGGGAAGCGCTTGTTCGACAGCGCCGTTTCTGGCTCCGCATCCTTGATCACCTCGGCCATAACCGCCCGCGCCTTTGGTCCAGCAATCGCAAACACACCCCATTGGGTTGTCACGTTTTGCACCTCAATGCGGCCAAACTCCGCCTCTTTATCTTCCACAGCTTTGCGCAAGAAATCGGCATCATATGCCGTCCAAGCCCCTGCAGACACAAGATAATATTCATCCTCGGACATCCGCACAATGGTATATTCTGTGCGCGTCGTGCCATGTGATGTCAGCGCATAGGTCAGGTTGATCCGCCCCACGCGCGGCAATTTGTTGGTGGTAAACCAATCCAGGAACGCCGTCGCTCCCGGCCCTTTGACCACATGCTTTGTGAACGCTGTTGCATCAATCAGGCCAACGCCCTCTCGCACAGCCTTTGCTTCTTCAACCGCATATTGCCACCAGCCACCACGGCGGAAAGACCGCGCATCATGGTCATTAAAACCCTTGGGCGCAAAGTAGTTCGGACGCTCCCAGCCGTTCACAAACCCGAACTGTGCGCCGCGTGCCGCCTGACGGTCATAAGCGGGCGAAGTGCGCAGCGGACGACAGGCCGGACGCTCCTCATCAGGGTGGTGCAAGATGTAAACGTGGTCGTAGCACTCTTCGTTTTTGCGCGCTGCAAATTCGGTCGTCATCCAGTCGCCGTAGCGTTTCGGATCAAGGCTCGCCATGTCGATCTCGGCCTCGCCGTTCACCATCAATTGCGCCAGATAATACCCCGTGCCACCCGCCGCCGTGATCCCGAAAGAGAACCCTTCCGCCAACCACATATTGCGCAAACCGGGTGCCGGTCCCACCAGCGGGTTCCCATCAGGCGTATAGCAAATCGGCCCGTTGAAATCGTCCTTCAGACCGCTTTCCTCACAAGACGGAATACGGTGGATCATCGCCATATATTGCGCCTCAATGCGCTCCAGATCGAGCGGGAACAGATCGGCGCGAAAGCTATCAGGCACGCCGTATTCAAACACCGCAGGCGCGCCCTTCTCGTAAACCCCCAAAATCCAGCCGCCGCGCTCTTCACGCACATAAGATTGCGCATCGGCATCACGCACAACAGGGTGCTCGACATTGCCCTCGGCGCGGAATTTCACCAGTGCCGGATCCTGGTCCATCACGATAAACTGGTGCTCGACAGGGATCGCAGGGATCTTGATCCCGAGCTTTCGCGCCGTCGTTTGCGCATGGTTCCCAGAGGCAGTCACAACATGCTCGGCGGTGATCACAACCGATTCTTCAGAGGGCACCAGATTGCCACCCTTCTCGACCATTTTCACGCAGGTCACTTCCCAATGCGTGCCATTCCAGTGAAACGCATCCGCCTGCCATTTGCGCTCGATCGCAACGCCACGCTGACGCGCACCCTTGGCCATCGCCTGTGTCACATCCGCCGGATTAATATAGCCATCAGTCTGGTGATACAGCGCGCCCTTCAAATCTTCCGTGCGAATAAGCGGCCATTTCGCCTTGATCTGGTCCGGCGTCATCCACTCATAGGGCACACCGCAGGTCTCTGCGGTGGACGCATAAAGCATATACTCGTCCATGCGCGCGTCGGTCTGCGCCATGCGCAAATTGCCCACCACGGCAAAACCGGCATTCAGGCCTGTCTCGGCCTCCAGCGCCTTATAAAAATCAACCGAGTATTTATGGATATGCGTCGTCGCAAACGACATGTTGAACAACGGCAACAACCCCGCCGCGTGCCACGTCGACCCCGACGTCAACTCGTCGCGCTCCAACAACATCACATCATCCCAGCCCGCCTTGGCCAAATGATAGGCAATCGATGTGCCAACGGCACCCCCACCGACAACTAGGGCTTTGACATTGGTCTTCATTGAGTCGATTCCTTCGAGCTATGCGTTCACGCCAAATTGCGCAAAAACGCAGACAAACACCAGAACCAGCCGACCTGTCAGCGCACGATTGCGACAGTCACCAAAAAACGCCCCCCCAGTTCAGGGGCCGCCGCTCTCTTGGATCGGTCCGATCCACCCACCATACATCGGCGCACACCCAACTCGATCTTGCGATTGCCAAAGGTATTCTCGCCCTGACCGATCCTGGTGCCGCGCCGGATCACCAGCCCGGTGGCCGATACATTGGACGGGGCCAATGCCGGTGATGTCACAGCAGACCCATCATAGATCCGGGGCAATAGGCAGGATTCACCCACGAAAATCGCGAATATGAATTCTGTTCATCACTGCTCTCTCGCGGTTAATACCCTTTCTTTTTGCGCAACAATCGCGACCCAAATGCGAAACTGTTACGGCAATCCAGAGGCACTTGATGGCAAACGCCCCGCCGCTTATTGATCAATACAACCACGCTTAAGGACAAAACATGAAGATTTGCCAAACAATCCATGACATGCGCAGCACCGTCACCGCCCTGCGCTTGCACGGCACCGTCGGGCTGGTGACAACAATGGGCGCATTGCACGCAGGTCATATGGCCTTGGTCCGCGCGGCCAGCGCCGCCCACCCCAGTGTGGTCGCCACCATCTTCGTGAACCCCTCGCAATTCGGCGATCCCGCCGATCTTGACACCTACCCGCGCACCCAAGCCGCTGATCTGGCCATGCTCAAGGCGGCAGGCGTCGCCGCCGTTTTCATCCCCACAGTCGCCGAAATCTACCCCGCCGGTGATGAAACCATCGTCGAAACAACAAAGCTGGCAAACACCTTTCACGGCCTCGTTCGCCCCGGCCATTATCGCGGCGTGGCAACCGTCGTGACCAAACTGTTCAACATCACCGGCGCCGATGCGGCCTATTTTGGCGAAAAGGACTACCAGCAACTCGCCGTGATCCGGCGCATGGTGCGCGACCTGCATATGCCCATCACCATCCACGGTGTCGCAACTGTGCGCGACCCCGACGGTGTCGCCATGTCGTCGCGCAACATCCGGCTGACCCCGGAACATCGCGCCGCCGCCCGGGTCCTCAACACCGCGCTCGCCGCCGCCGAGGCTCTTATCAAACTGGGCGAAACCGTCGAAACTGCCGCCGCCGCCATCGCCGCCACAATCGGCACCGAACCCCTTGCGCAGTTGCAAGCAGTCGATATCGTAGACCCAACCACCTTCGCCCCCGCAACAGGCAAACCGAGCGGCCCCATCGGCATCATGCTCTCGGCCCAGTTCGGCGATGTCTTGTTGATCGACCAAAAGGAAATCACCCCATGAGCAGCCAACCCGAGCACATCCGCCGCAACACCGTGCCGCAAATCGCCTCTCGCAAAGGCGGCGACCCCATCGTCTCGCTCACATCCTACCACGCCCATACCGCCGCCATCGTTGATAAATACGCCGATTTCATCCTCGTGGGTGACAGCCTCGGCATGGTGATGCACGGCATGGACAGCACCGTGGGCGTGCCGCTCGATCTGATGATCATGCATGGCAAAGCGGTCGTTCGCGGCACCAAAAAAGCGCTCATCGTGGTCGATATGCCCTTTGGCTCTTACGAAGAATCCCCCAATATGGCGTTCCGCAACGCGGCCAAAATCATGAAAGAAACCGGCTGCGGCGCGGTCAAAATCGAAGGCGGCTCACGCATGGCCGACACCATCACCTTCCTCGTGCAGCGCGGCATCCCGGTGATGGCCCACATCGGCCTGACCCCGCAATCCTCCCACGTCATGGGCGGTTTCAAAACCCAAGGGCGCGATGAGGACACATGGGCCGCCCATATCGCCGACGCCCACGCCGTCACCGACGCCGGTGCCTTCGCGGTGGTGCTTGAAGGCATGGTCGAACCTCTGGCCGCCAAAATCACTCGCGAAATCGCTATCCCCACCATCGGCATCGGCGCGTCTGCGGATTGCGACGGGCAAATCCTCGTACTTGAAGACATGCTCGGCATGAACCCCTGGACCCCAAAATTCGTCAAAGTCTATGGCCAGCTCGGCCCCATGATCGAAGACAGCGTAAAACGCTACGCCGCCGACGTCAAAGCGCGCTCCTTCCCCTCCGAAGACGAAGTCTACCGCTAAATCCGCGCTGATTTTCTATGTCTGCTCAAACTCCCGCCGGAGGCGTCTTGATCTGCCTCCGGCGCGCCATCCCCTTGACACACAAGCGATTTCTCAATCACCCTCTCGCAAAGACGCGCGTCGTGTGCTATCTATCCACTACCACTCGCCAGAAGTGGACTTTTGAGGAGACCAGACATGACCCGAACAACCGTGCTTGCGCTCGTTGCATTGTCGGTTTTGAGCGGCTGCATCAGCGACCAAGGCAAATATGTTGCTGGGCGCGCCGACAACGACATGCTGCGCTTTTCCGCATCAAACTACGTGCTTGCCCTCGAGGATGCGCGCTAGGTCTGCCTGCCAGGGCGTCAACGACCATCACAACATCGCAGGCACAACCAGATCCGGCGGACGATGCCCGTCGGCAAACGTCTTGATGTTGATAATCACCTTCTCCCCCATCTCGATACGGCCCTCACGGGTCGCCGAGCCCATATGCGGCAATAACACAACATTGGGCAGGTCCTTCAGCCGGGGGTTAATCGCGGCGGCATTCTCGAACACATCCAGACCGGCCCCCGCCAGATCACCACTGCGCAACATGCGGGTCAGGGCATTCTCGTCCACAACCTCGCCGCGCGACACATTCACCAAAACCGCGTCAGGCTTCATCAACTTCAACCGGCGCGCATTCATCAAATGAAACGTCGAGGGCGTATGCGGACAACTGATCGACACCACATCCATGCGCGCCACCATCTGGTCAAGGCTCTCCCAATAGGTCACGCCCAAGGCCCCCTCGACCTCGGGGCGCAACCTTTTGCGATTGTGATAATGCACCTGCATCCCGAATGCATTTGCCCGGCGCGCCACCGCCTGGCCAATACGGCCCATGCCCAAAATACCCAACCTGCGGCCCCCAATGCGGCCACCCAACATCGCGGTCGGACTCCACCCTTGCCAGTCATCCCCCTGCATCACGCGTAACCCCTCGGGAATGCGGCGGGTCACCGCCAACATCAGCGCCATCGCCATATCGGCGGTATCATCCGTGGTCACACCGGGGGTATTGGACACCTGAATGCCGCGCTGCCTTGCGGTCGAGACATCAATATTATCAACACCCGCCCCATATTGCGCAATCAACCGCAGGTTCTCTCCGGCACCCGCCAAAAGCCCCGCATCAATCTGGTCGGTGATCGTCGACACCAGCACATCTGCGGTGCGCATCGCTTGCGCCAACTCATCGCGGGTCATCGGCAGATCATCATCTCGCAGCGTGACATCAAACAGCTCGCACAACCGCGTCTCGACAACATCGGGCAACCGTCGCGTCACAACAACACTCATGCGTTTACCTGCCATGAAACTCACTCCCCTGCTTTTCAAATCACGCCTAGGCTGTCAGATTGCAAGAAAGCGACGCAAGGCACAAGAACCGATGCGCCAAAACGAGCAGTGACAAAGGCGAATAGGCAATGTTTTCATTAGGAAAATGGGTATGTATCGGGCTGCTTTGGGCAAACTTGGCTAGCGCACAGGAAACCGGCCAATCCCCGGGGCAAACCACCCCTGTTTCGTCCAATGCCCCCACAATAGGTCCCGAAACAAACATGCCTATCCCGCGGTTTGCCTCGATGAATGCCTCCAAAGCAAACGTGCGGCGCGGCCCTTCCCTGACACAGCGCATCGACTGGATCTATCAGCGGCGCGGGATGCCATTGCAAATCGTCGCCGAATACGGGCACTGGCGGCGGGTCATCGACCGCGACGGACAGGGCGGCTGGGTGAATTACCGGATGATTTCGAGCGCACGCACCGTCATCGTGGATCAGGACATGTTACCCCTGCGGGCAAAACCCGACATCAACGCGCGCGAAAACGCCGAACTGGAACGCGGGGTCATCGCCAAAATCGAACAATGCGGCCCGGCTTGGTGCAAACTTAGCACAGGCGGCTACCGCGGCTGGGCACAAAAATCGGCCCTCTGGGGTGTTCTGCCCGATGAAATTCTCGAATAGGCGGGTTTGTCTCGACCATTGATCGCGGGTAAACAACAGCCATGAGCCTGAAACCAGACACCCGCCTCAACCTTTCCGCCGGGCTCTTGTCCGTCTCGGTGGCGCTCGTTCTTGTGATCGCCAAACTCTGGGCTTACGGCCAGACAGGGTCGCTGTCTATCGCCGCCACCCTGGCCGACAGCGCGCTGGACCTGATGATGTCACTGGGCGGGCTGATTGCCATCGCCTATGCCGCCAAACCTGCCGATGACGACCATAACTTCGGCCACACCAGCGCCGAAGATCTGGCAGCATTGGGCCAATCCATCTTCATCGTGATTTCGGCCACCGTCATCGCCACCGCTGCCGTCCTGCGCCTGCTGTCCGATAATGTCAGCCTGCCGCAACGCGAAGCCAGCGGCATCGCCGTGATCGTCTTTTCCATCGTGCTGACGCTTGGTCTTGTGCTGTGGCAAAGACGGGTCGCCAAACAGACCGACAACCGCGTGGTCAAAGCCGACAGCCTGCACTATCTCGGCGACCTGATTCCCAACATCGGCGTTATCATCGCACTTTGGGCCTCGGCCAGGTTCGGGATCGGACAGATCGACAGTATCGTGGCCCTCGCCGCCGCCCTGCTTTTGGCATTCGGCGCGCTGCGGATCGGTAAAGCCGCCTTTGACGCCCTGATGGACAGACAGGCCGACCCCGAGATGATCGCAGGCATCGCAAAGATCGCGGGCAATTTCGCAGGGGTGCACGGGTTTCACGATCTCAAGACGCGGGTCGCAGGCAGCCGCGTTTTTGTGAATATCCATGTTGAGCTTGACGGCGACCAAACCCTCAACGCGGCCCATGCCATCAGCGCGGCCCTGCGCCGGGCCATCATCGCCGCCTACCCGCGCGCCGATGTGCTGATCCACCAAGACCCCGTCGGCGTCAAAAAACACCCCGACGACCCGCGCTAAAGCGTCATACGCGGATCATACCCGGTATTCAGGCCAATCCGCGGCCCTTCAACAAGGCCCCGACCCCCGGCATCCGCCCCCGGAAGGCCGTGTATAACTCTGCCGCATCCACCGATCCACCCGACGATAAAATGGTCTCTTCCAACCGCTTGGCCAGTTCCGGATCAAACGGATCACCCGCCTCCTCGAACGCTGCATATGCGTCGGCATCCATCACCTCGGACCACATGTAGCTGTAATAGCCACATGAATACCCGTCGCCCGCAAACACATGGGCAAATTGCGGCGTGGCATGGCGCATCCGGATCGCGTGCGGCATCCCGATCTCTTCGAGAACCTGCGCTTGCTTCTGCATCGGATCAGCCGGCGGCGCACCCTCGTGAAACGCCAGATCCACCAGCGCAGAGGCCACATATTCCACCGTTGAAAACCCCATATCATAGGTCGCAGCCTTCAACATACGCCGCAACATCGGCTCGGGCATCGGCTCTTCTGTTTTGGCATGTGTCGCAAATTCCGTAAGTATTTCAGGGACTTCCATCCAATGTTCAAACAGCTGGCTTGGCAGTTCGACAAAATCGCGTGCCACCGATGTGCCGCTGATGCTCTCATAAGTTACATCCGACAGCATCTGATGCAAGGCATGGCCAAACTCGTGAAACAACGTGCGCGCATCGTCATATGACAGCAGCGCAGGCTGGCCCTCTTCGGGCTTGGCAAAGTTGCACACATTGATCACATGCGGCCTGATATCACCGCCCATCCGGTGCTGCGACCGCATTGCAGAACACCACGCGCCGGATCGTTTTGAGCCCCGCGCAAAGTAATCACCGATGAAAACCGCCACATGCGCGCCCTTGCGCGTCACCTCCCAAACACGCAGGTCCGCGTGGTATTTGGGCGCCTCAATTGGCGCAAATTCCAAGCCAAACAACCGCGTCGCACAAGCAAATGCCGCCTCGATCATCCGGTCCAATTGCAGATAAGGCTTCAACGCCGCCTCATCCAGATCATGCAACTCCTTGCGGCGCTTTTCACTATAAAACCGCCAGTCCCACGCCTGCAACGGCCCGTCCCAGCCATCAGAATGCAGCATTCTTTCCAAGGCCTTGGCATCATGTTCCGCGGCCGCTTTTGCTGGCGTCCATACCTCCATCAACAGCTTGCGCACAGCATCCGGTGTGCCGGCCATTTCGGTCTCCAGCTTATAGTCCGCGAAACTCTCATAGCCCAAAAGCTGCGCCCGCTCGGCCCGCAATGCCAATGTTTCCGCCGCAATCGCGCGATTGTCGGTCTTGCCCGCATTGGCCCCGCGCGCGGTCCACGCCTCATAGGCCTTCTCGCGCAAATCTCGGCGCTCGGAAAACTGCAAAAACGGCACAATCAGGGACCGCGACAAGGTCACAACTGGCCCGTCTGCACCTTTTTCCCTGCCTGCCGCCCTGGCGGTCGCAACCACAAAATCGGGCAGGCCCGACAGCCCGTCATCATCCAGTGGCATGACCCAGTCCCGCTCGTCGGCCAGCAGGTTTTGGGTAAACTGCGTGCCCAAAACCGACAGCCGCGATTTCACGTCGCGCAACCGGTCCGCCGCCGCGCCGCGCAACTGCGCCCCCGCCCGCACAAACCCGCGCCGCGTCAACATCAAAACCCGCGCCTGCTCGTCTGTAAGATCCAGGTCATCACGTTGGTCCCACAAGGCCTCGACCCGCGCAAACAATGCCGCATTTTCCGTGACCCACGACCCGTAAGCACTCAATTTCGGGGCGAAATCCCGCTGCAACGCCTCGCGCGCAGGGTTACTGTCGGCCCCCGCCACGGTATAAAACGCGCCCAGAACACGGCCCAAAACCTCTTCGGCCACTTCCAGCGCCGCAACCGTGTTGGCAAAATCCGGCGCGTCGGCAGTCTGCACAATGGCTGTGATATTTGCCTTCGCTGTTTCTAGCGCGGCCTCCACCGCAGGGGCAAAATCATCGTCTGATATCGCCTCGAATGGCGGCAATTGAAACGGGGTGTCCCAGTCGGACAACAGCGGATTGGTCATGGAAAAGTCTCCTTTGACCACAACCTATGTCGCCCGCACGCGTTCGGCCAGCCCTGACCTAACGCTGCCGCATTCTGCGCTCGAAATTGCGCAAGGCAATCGACAGGGTGATCGTCATTGTCAGATACACCAGCGCCACCACGTTATAGGTCTCGAAATAGCGAAAATTTCCCGCCGCGGTCACCTTGCCAAGCTGCGTGATGTCGGTCACGCCCAGCACCGAGACAAGGCTGGAATCTTTCAGCATCGCCACAAAATCATTGCCCAAAGGCGGTAAAATCATCCTCAAAGCTTGCGGAAAAACGATATGGCGCAATCGCTGCCAGCCGTTCAGGCCCAGCGCCTTGGCCGCCTCGATCTGGCCCTTTTCGACCGATTGCAGCCCGGCGCGAAACACCTCTGCCAGAAACGACGCATAGGCAAGCGTCAGCGCGATTACCGCGCGCCACAAAAGCGAAAAATCGCGTGTGCGGATCGGATCAAACCCGAGCCAACCCAAGACCCAATTCCACGCCAGCACCAGTGCCGGTGCCAGCACAAACGCCACATACAACAATAGCACAATGATCGGCACACCGCGCACAACCTCGACGTAAAACCGCGCAACCTGCCGCAAAACGATCCAGCGCGACATGCCCGCCAGCGCCAGCATCAACCCCAGACCACAGGCTAAAACATAAGCGATCACCGTCACATAGGCCGTAGTCCAAATCCCCTTGCGCAAAATATCCAGCACACCGGCATAGGTCTCGTCGGTCAAAACCTGTGCAAACATCCACAGCCCAAGCCCAAGCACAGCCAAAAGCCACCACGGAAAATCGCGATCATCGGGGGATGTGGGGATCATCTGTCAGACATGGCCCCGCGCATCGGCAGGGCCATTCCCGGCACGGCTTATTGGCCCACCTTGAAATCAAGGAACCACTTGGTATTGAGCGCCTCGATCGTGCCGTCCGCCCGCATATCCGCAATCGCCGCATTGATCGGTGCGACCAGATCAGAGCCCTTGGGGAAGATGAAGCCAAAGTCCTCTGTGCCCAGTTTTTCACCGACGATTTTCAGCGCCCCGTCTGACGCCGCGACATAGCCGTTGCCCGCTGTGCCATCCGTCAGCACCAGATCAACATCACCGGTGCGCAGCGCTTGCACGGTGGCACCGAATGTTTCCATCAACTGGATCCGCGGGTTGGCCTCGTCGCCATCAAGCACGTCATAAACGCCCACATAAAACGGCGTCGTGCCAGGTTGGGCCGCCATCATCAGGTCGGGGTTGGCCGCGAATGTGGCCGCATCCATAAACCGGTCTTCATCACCGCGCACCAGCATGACCATCTCGGATGTCATATAGGGATCGGAAAAATCGACAACCTCGGCGCGGTCTTCGCGGATTGTGATGCCGGTCATGCCGATGTCGAACTGGGCCTCCGACACCGCCGGTATCATCGCGTCCCAACTGATATTCTCATATGAGACCGTCGCGTTCAGACGCGTGGCGATCTCGGCCATCGCGTCATATTCCCAACCCACTGCCGCGCCATCCGCGCCGACAAATTGCAACGGCGGATAAGCGTTTTCAGTCACAACCACGATCTGTTGGCCGTCAAGATCCGGCAAATGACCTTCGGCTTGGGCAAGTGTCCCGATCAGGGCCGCAGCAGTCAGTGTCGCTATAAATTTCATCAGATCAGTCCCCCGTTGATAAGTTTGAGATGACTATGGCGCGCAATTCAGTGGAGTCCAGCGCAGACCTTGCAATCGACGCGCCGCTTGGCGGAAATCACGCGGATTTGGGCGTAAAGTGCATCATAAATCATCAAACGCCCGCGCAGCCCCTCGCCCGCCCCGGTGATTTCCTTGACCGTTTCAAGCGCCATCATCGCACCGATCACGCCCGGCAAAGGGCCGACCACGCCCGCCTCGGCGCAGGCAGGCACCAGCGCAGGATCAGGCGCATCTGGGAAAATGCAAGCATAGCACGGCGCGCCGCGCGCAGGATCATATAGGCTGATCTGCCCTTCCCACTGGGTCAGCGCGCCCGCGATCAAGGGTTTGCCCAGCTGCGCGCAGGCCGCATTGACCGCATAGCGCGTGTCGAAATTGTCGCTGCCATCCAGCACCAGATCATAGTCCGCGATCAACGTGGTAGCCATTTCGGCGGTGAGCCGCCGCTGGTAGGGGCGCACGGTCACATTTGGGTTTTGCGCGGTCATCGCATCGGCGGCAGACAGCACCTTGGCGCGCCCGATCTGCGCATCCGTATGGATCACCTGGCGTTGCAAATTGGCGTTCTCGACCAGATCATCGTCGATCACCCCGATCGTGCCCACGCCCGCCGCTGCCAGATATTGCAACACCGGCGCGCCCAATCCGCCCGCCCCGACGACCAGCACTTTGGCGTCTTTCAACGCCTTTTGCCCCCGCCCACCCACTTCACGCAGCATGATATGGCGCGCATAGCGGTCCAGCTCGATGTCCGAAAACGGGCCGTCCTGCGGACCGGGTGCCCGCACCGCATCCGCGCGCGCCTTGACCTTGCGCAACAGCGCGCGATACCCAAGACCAATGGCGATAAAGGCAAAGATCATCAGCCACAAACGCACATCGCCGCCTGTGGCCTCTCGCAGCGGATGCCCGTTTGGCAAGGCCAGTTGCAGCGCAATCACGACGCCCAAAAGCACCGAAATCATCACCCATCGCGCGCGTTTGGGTGTGCCCATCGCAGCGCCGGTTCCCCAAAGCACCGCCATCATCGCAAGAACGGTAATCATGTGCCTGTCGACCCGAAACCACCCGCACCGCGCGCCGTGGCGTCCAAAGCGTCCACAAGCAAAAACCGCGCCTGCACCACGGGGGCCACCACCATCTGGGCAATGCGCATCCCATGGGTCACGTCAAACGGCGCATCCCCCATGTTCACCAAAATCACCCCCACAGGACCGCGGTAATCGCTATCAATCGTGCCCGGCGCATTGACCATACTGATCCCGTGGTTCAGCGCCAAACCAGAGCGCGGTCTGATCTGCACCTCGAACCCCTGTGCAATCGCCATGCGCAGACCGGTGGGGATCAATGCGCGCGCGCCTGCGGCCAATGTCACGCTTTTGCGGTCCGCAAAGTTGGCCCGCACATCAGCCCCCGCCGCCCCCGCCGTCGCGTAAGCGGGCAAGGCAATGCTGCTATCTGCCCCATCCGCCAATGCAAGCTGCACGATCATGCAATCACCTGTGCGATTTTCGCGGCAAGCTTGACGGCCACCGCATCCTTGCTCATGCGCGGCCAATCCTCGGACCCGTCGGCCATGATCAGCGTGACATCGTTTTCAGCCCCGCCCATGATGCAGGTGGCAGGTGACACATCATTGGCCACGATCCAGTCACAGCCTTTGCGCAGCCGCTTGGCGGTGGCATTGGCGATCACATCGTCGGTCTCTGCGGCAAAGCCCACAACCAGCGTCGGGCGCCCCTTTTTCATGTGCGAAACCGTCGCAAGGATGTCGGGGTTCTCGGCAAATGCCAAATCAGGCAAGCCGCTGCCGTCTTTCTTGATCTTGGACGACCCCGCGTTTGTCACCCGCCAATCCGCCACAGCCGCTGCAAATACCGCCGCATCCGCTGCGGGTGCATCCATCACAGCCACCAGCATTTGTGCCGCCGTCTGCACCCTGACCACATGCACACCCTGCGGCGGGGCCACGTCTGCGGGACCGGTCACAAACGTCACATCCGCGCCAAGTGCCGCCAAGGCCCGCGCAATCGCCGCGCCCTGCGCGCCAGACGACCGGTTCGCGATATAGCGCACGGGGTCAATCGGCTCTTGGGTCGGACCCGATGTCACCAGCACATGCTTGCCCTTCAACGGCCCGTCCGCCAGTGCGGCGTCAATTGCTGCGACTATCTCGAGCGGTTCCGCCATGCGTCCAAAGCCAAATTCACCGCAGGCCATATCGCCCTCATTGGGTCCAACCGTCAGCACACCGTCGGCCATCAGTGTCGCCAGGTTGCGCCGCGTCGCGGGATGATCCCACATGCGCACATTCATCGACGGGGCGACCAGCACCCGCTTGTCGGTGGCCAGCAAAAGCGTGGACGCCAGATCATTGGCCAATCCGCCCGCCATTTTCGCCATCACATCGGCGGTCGCTGGGGCCACAACGATCAGATCGGCGGCGCGCGACAGCTCGATATGGCCCATCTCGGCCTCGGCAGTCAGATCAAACAGGTCCTGATACAGTTTTTCACCTGCCAGCGCAGAAACACTTAACGGGGTTACAAATTCGGCCCCGGCCCTGGTTAAAACCGGCGTCACCTTTGCGCCGCGTTCACGCAAACGGCGGATCAGGTCCAGCGACTTGAACGCCGCCACGCCGCCCGCAATAATCAGCAATATATGTTTGTCGGCCAGCATCTGTCTGTCTCCGGTATTACGCACCGACATTAGGGCAAGTCATACCGGAAACACAATGTGCGGCGGTCAGTTCAAAAACGCCATCAATTCGGGGCCTTGCGCCTCGAGCGATTTGCGCATTTTACCAAAGGCCGACGCCTCCAACTGGCGCACCCGCTCTTTGCTTAAACCCAACTCGCCGCCAAGGCTCTCGAGCGTGCGTGGCTCGTCGCGCATTTTGCGCTCAAGCACAATGAACTGTTCGCGCTCGTTCAGCGTGGTCAGCGCCGTCAACAACCATTGGCGCAGCGTATCGGTGTCATGGCTATTGCCAACTTTCTCCTCGGCCTGCGGGGCGTCATCTTCCAGCGCATCAATCCACTCGCGGCCCTCGTCCTCGGCCGATTGGGTCGCGTTCAGCGAAAAGTCAGAGCCCGACAAGCGCCCGTCCATCATCACCACATCCTGCACCGGCACGCCCACCTCGGCGGCAATCAGCTCGTGCAACACATGGGTTTCCAATGTGCGCCCCTCTGCCGCTGCCTCGCGCTCAATGCGGGCCTGAACCCGGCGCAGATTGAAAAACAGCGATTTTTGCGACGATGTGGACCCGGTGCGCACCATCGACCAGTTGCGCATCACATGGTCCTGGATCGACGCCTTGATCCACCAGACCGCATAGGTCGAAAACCGCACCCCGCGGTCAGGGTCGAATTTGTCGGCGGCCTTCATCAATCCAACCGACGCCTCTTGGATCAAGTCGTTCATCGGCGCACCGTAGCGGCGAAATTTGCCCGCCATCGAGATCGCCAAGCGCATATAGGCCGTGATCAAACGGTGCAGCGCCTGTTCGTCACGATGATCGCGCCACGCATAGGCCAATGCCAATTCGGTTTCGGCATCAAGCATCTCTGCGCGCATTGCTTTGCGTGTATGTGTTTGGTCAAAAGTCCCGGCAACAGCCATGTCATACCCCCTTATGGTCTGATCAGCGATTTTAACGTTTTGGTCATAGCTATTACGTGGCCCCGCGTAGGGCGGATCAAAATCAGGTCAAGTTTTGCTGCGCAGGCAGGCATCGATCACATCCGGTGATGCGCCGGGCACCCAAAATCATTGGAGATCAAATGCGGGCCGCGCTAAACGTCGCGGACTGCAAAACCCGAACTGGACATCCCGTCATGACCTATCAGCTTTATATCGGCGACCGCACATTCAGCAGCTGGTCACTGCGGGGCTGGCTGATGCTGGAAAAATTCGGCCTGCCCGATGGTCGGCCTTTATCGCGGGACGATGGCCGCGGATATGGCGCATCTGGCACCGGCAAAAACCGTGCCCGCGATGAAAACACCGCAGGGTCACGTCCTGACCGATAGTTTGGCGATGGCCGAAACATTGGTCGAGGCACATCCCACGCTTGACCTTTATCCACGCGACCCTGCGGCCCGTGCCTTGGCGCGCTCGATGGTGGCCGAAATGCACGGGAGTTTTGGCGCGTTGCGCAGCGAATGCCCCAATAATATGGCGAACACTTGGGTTGGATTTGCGCCCTCGGACGCTGTGAAACAAGACGTCGCACGAATCACATATCTGTGGGACATGGCGCGCCTGCGACACGGCGCAAACGGGCCTTGGTTATTTGGTGCCTATTCATTGGCTGATGTTTTCTATGCCCCGATCGCGTGCCGCATGACGACCTATGGATTGGATGTCAGCGCCGCTACACAGGCCTATATCGACACCACCTTGGCCGAAACCTCGCTGCGGCAATGGCGTGCGATGGGTCAGACCGTGACATACGACCCCTTTCCCTATGCCCCTGGTCTGGAGCGCGCTGCTTGGCCGATTCCCGACCTGATCGCGGCCCGTGCTATTGAGACAGGCACGCCCGAAAATGCCACCTGCCCTTACTCGGGCAAGCCGGTCAGCCATCTTTTGCAAACGGATGGGCGTATTTTCGGGTTTTGCAACGCCTTTTGCCGCGACAAAACCGTGAATGATCCTGCTGCTTGGCCGCAATTCATGGCGCTGCTTTAACGCTTGTTAACCATTCGTAAACCGGCACCCGCTACCCGTTAACCAAGTTGAAAGTACGGGGGGCTGCATGACGGCGCTGGCATATACGGTCGCCTTTGAAGGTATTGAGGCGCGCATCGTCGAGGTGCAATGCGCCGTGACGCCCGGTATCCCCGCGTTCACCATCGTGGGACTGGCCGACAAAGCGGTATCAGAGGCCCGCGAAAGGGTACGCTCGGCGCTGTCGGCGCTGCAAATCGCGCTACCGTCCAAGCGGATCACGATCAACTTGTCACCTGCCGATATGCCCAAAATCGGCTCGCATTTCGACCTGCCCATCGCCCTTGCGCTACTGGCAGCCCTCGACATTATTCCCGCAGATGACGCCGCGCGCACCGTGGCCTTGGGGGAACTCTCGCTCAACGGCGATCTGGTGGCCGTGGTCGGCGCATTGCCCGCCGCGATGGCCGCCGCGACCGAAGACCGCCAACTGTTATGCCCGCACGCTTGCGGCGCAGAGGCCGCTTGGGTCGGCAACGCCCGCGTCATAGCACCGCGCAGCCTGGCCGCCGTGATCCGCCACTTCAACGGAAAATCGGTTCTGGCCCCCTCGGAACCCGGTGAGGTGCGCGGGCCCGCGCGCGCCCGCGACCTGTCAGAGGTGAAAGGTCAGGAACGCGCCAAACGCGCCCTTGAAATCGCCGCCGCCGGACGGCACCACCTGTTGCTTGTCGGCTCTCCGGGATCGGGGAAATCCATGCTGGCGGCGCGCATTCCGGGCATTTTGCCGCCACTCACCCCCACGGAGGCCTTGGAAACCTCGATGATCCACTCGGTATCAGGGCTGCTGGACGAGGGCGGGATCAACCGCGAACGCCCGTTTCGCGAACCGCATCACACCGCGTCGATGGCGGCAATCGTGGGCGGCGGGCGCGGCGCAAAGCCCGGCGAAATCAGCCTCGCGCATAACGGCGTGCTGTTCATGGACGAATTTCCCGAATTTCCGCGCACCGTGCTTGAAACCCTGCGCCAACCCATCGAAACTGGCGAGGTTATCGTCGCTCGCGCCAATGCCCATGTGAAATACCCCTGCCGGTTCATGCTGGTTGCCGCCGCCAACCCCTGCAAATGCGGCTACCTGACCGACCCCGCGCGCGCCTGTTCACGTGCTCCGATTTGCGGCGAAGATTACATGGGGCGCATATCTGGGCCATTGATGGACAGATTTGATCTGCGCGTCGAAGTGCCGCCCGTGGCCTTCACCGATCTGGACCTGCCGCAAAGCGGAGAAAGCTCCGCGTTTGTCGCGGCCCGCGTCGCCAAGGCCCGACAGGCCCAAACCGACCGCTACGCCGCAAGCGCCCTTGTGCGGGTGAACGCCGACGCCGAAGGGCAAATATTGGAACAATACGCCACGCCGGATGCCGAAGGGCGCGCGCTATTGACCCGCGTGGCCGAACGGTTCGGGCTCTCGGCGCGTGGCTATCACCGTGTGCTGCGCGTCGCCCGCACAATCGCCGATCTGGAAGGATCCGACACCGTGCATCAACCCCATGTGGCCGAGGCCGTCAGCTACCGCTTGGCGCTGTCCAAAGAAGTCTGAACGAAGGCCGCCACTTGCGTCAACGCACCGCGTGCCTCTGGCACCCAGCCATCAAGAATTTGAAAGACATGCAGATCAGTCGCGATCTCTTGCAAGTCCACCTGACCACCCGCCGCCGCAAGCGTCTTGGCCATCCGACGCGCATCGTCGGCCAGTGCCTCGCCGGTGCCAACCTGGATCAGGACCGGCGGCGGTGCGACAAAATCTGCAAATAATGGCGATGCGCGCGGGTCGTCCGCCGCGGCACCATCAAGGAACAATTCAACCGTTTCGGACATGCGCGCCACTGGTAAAATCGCCTCTGATTTACAACCGATCGTATCGCCCGATAATGTCAAATCCGTCCAAGGCGAGAAAGTAAACGCGCCCGCAGGGCCCATGCCACGCTGGCTCAAATGCGCCAAAAGCGCCAGCATCAACCCGCCCCCCGCGCTATCACCGCCAAGGATAATGTCACGCGGGTCATAGCCGCGCGCGATCAACATATCCCACCCCGCAACCGCATCATCAAAGGCGGCGGGAAACGGCGCCTCTTGCAACAGGCGGTAATCGGGCGCGCAGACCCGCACACCCGACAGTTTGGCAATGCGCCCCAACATGCCCCGATGCGTCGCACCACTGCCCGAAAGATAGGCACCGCCATGAAAATACAGGATTATTTTTCGCGGGCGCGCGGCCCCGACACTGATCCAATGCACCGTCCGGCCTGCCACAGTTTCGGTCAGGTGGCACATAAAAGGCGGCGTGCGAAACATCACCTTGGCCGCGCGCGCAAAACTCGCATCCGCCTTTTCGGGTGTGCCGGTTTTCGCCAACATGGGGCGCACAAAACGTCGCGCACCCCAGGTCGCCATGCGCAAGGCAAGACTTTGGCCCATATCAGCCGCGCCGCCGCTCGATCGCTTCCCAGATTTTGGCGGTCACATTGATGCCGTCGAACCGCTCCAACTCTTGCAAGCCGGTGGGCGAGGTCACGTTGATCTCGGTCAACCAATTGCCGATCACATCGATGCCGACAAAAACCTGACCCTTTTCGCGCAACAATGGCCCGATGGCGGCACAAATCTCGCGGTCGCGGTCGGTCAGATCAACCTTTTCAGGCCGCCCGCCCACATGCATGTTCGAGCGCGTTTCACCCGTCGCGGGCACACGGTTGATCGCACCCACAGCTTCGCCGTCAATCAAGATCACCCGCTTGTCGCCTTTGGACACATCTGGCAGGAATTTTTGCATGATCAGCGGCTCGCGATTGATGCCGCTGAACATCTCGTGCAGCGACGCAAGATTGCTGTCGGCATAATTCAACTTGAATACACCCGCGCCACCATTGCCATAAAGCGGCTTGAGGATCACATCACCGTGGCGTTTGCGAAACGCTCTCAGCGTCTCCAGATCACGCGCAATCATCGTGGGCGGCGTCAGGTCGGGGAACTTCAGCACCAGCAGTTTTTCAGGATAGTTGCGCACCCAGAACGGGTCGTTCACGACCAGCGTGTTTGGGTGGATCATATCCAGAATATGGGTCGTGGTGATATAGCCCATGTCAAACGGCGGGTCCTGGCGGAGCCACACAACATCAAAATCGGCCAGATCCACCTCGACCTCGTCGCCCAATGTGAAATGGTCGCCTTTGACCCGCTGCACCGTCAACGGCCACCCGCGCGCCGTGACCCGCCCTTCTTGATAGGCCAACATATCGGGCGTGTAGTAAAACAGACTATGCCCGCGCGCTTGTGCCTCTAGGGCAATGCGGAACGTGCTGTCCGCGTCGATATTGATCGGACCGATCGGGTCCATTTGAATGGCAACTTTCAACGACATGACGGACCCTTAGAAATGATATGCTGGTGTGATACATGGCCCAGACGCGCGCCGTCTTCAACCGGCGTTACGATTCTGCAAATGCATTTTCGATAATTTCAACGCAGCCCTGCCCGTCGACCATCGCCAGATCAAAGCGCATATCGGTCAACTGGCCGTCGGGTTCTTGCGCGATAAATTCCGACGCGGCCCCGACCAATCGGTCCATTTGCCTGCGCCCCAACCGCGTTGCTGCACGCGCAAAGCTGCTGCTTTTCTTTACTTCGACAAACACCACCAGCGCGCCTTTGCGCAGGATCAAATCAATCTCGCCACTTGCACCGCGCCACCGTGTCGCCGCCAGCGTATGGTGCCGGTCGATATAGTCGCGTGCAACAATATCTTCGGCGACGCGCCCGGCGTGATAACTGGTTTGTCCGGTCAATCGTCCTCTCCCAGCCCCAAGGCCACCTGATAGACCTGCCTGCGCGGCAAGCCCAGCGCACCCGCCACCAGCGTGGCCGCATCTTTCACGCGCATCGTTTTCATCGCCTCGCGCAGCGCATCGGTCACATCCATTTCGGCCACGTCCGTGGCCCCCTCGCGGCCCACCAGCACGACCAATTCGCCTTTCACCGCGCGGCCATCAAAAGCGGCGCAAAGATCATCCAGTGATCCGCGCCGGGTTTCCTCGAATTTCTTGGTCAACTCGCGGCAAACCACCGCTTGCCGCTCGCCACCCAGAACATCGCGCAGGCTGTTTAACATATCGCTAACGCGCTTGGGGCTTTCATAAAATACCAACGTGAACGGCGTGTCGCGCAACAGCGCAATCTCGGTCTCGCGCTGCACTTTGGCGCTTGGCAAAAACCCGACAAAGGCAAAACGGTCGGTGGGCAGCCCCGAGACCGTCAGCGCCGCCAAAACCGCCGAGGCACCCGGTGCCGTCGTCACGGGCAGTCCTGCGGCAATCACCGCGCGGCCCATCTCATAGCCCGGATCGGCAACCAGTGGCGTGCCGGCCTCTGACACATAGGCCACCGATTTACCCGCTTTTATCGCATCCACAAACCGCTTGGTCGCCCCGTCGCCGGTATGATCGTGAAACGCCACAACCTGCCGACCATTTAGCGGAACCCCGTGAATTTCCATCAGTTTACGCGCCGTGCGGGTGTCTTCTGCGGCGATCAAATCGGCAGAAGCAAGGATATCAAGCCCGCGCAAAGTCATGTCTCGCGCCGACCCGATCGGGGTTGCGACGAAATAAAGACCGGCAGTCAGCGGCTTGGTCATGAAATTCATTGCTGGACCCTTGTGGCTAAGACATTAATATGGTCCCCAAGTGATGACCCATGGACGGACGCACCGCCATCGGAAAAGGTCGCGCCATACTTAAGGGAGTTTTATCCATGTTTGCCAGTTTATCCAGTGCCCGCAAGACGGTCGCGCGCGTTTTTATCCTGCTGTCGGCGTTCTGGCTGTCGGCCTGTGTGCCTGTCGGTGTGGTCGGGACCAACGACAATACCGGGCGGCGCATTGACCCCGCAGCCGCCGTTCAGGTCGCCTTGCTGATCCCCGGCGGGTCCGAGACCGGCAGCGACAGCCTGCTTGCGACCAATCTGGAAAACGCGGCGCGTCTGGCAATTTCTGATCTGAACGGCGTCAATATCGATCTGCGCATCTATAACACAGGGGCCGATCCGGTGCAGGCCGGCGCTGTGGCCAGTCGGGCCGTTGACAACGGGGCCAAGATCATTCTGGGGCCCCTTTTCGCCGAAGCGGCCAATGCCGCAGGGGTCGCGGTTGCAGCGCGCAATGTGAACGTGCTGGCATTCTCCAACAACCCGTCCATCGCGGGCGGCAACGTCTTTGTGTTGGGGGCGACCTTCCAGAACACCGCCAACCGCTTGGTGCAATATTCCCAAGGCCAGGGCATTAGCCGCTACATGATCGTGCACGGCGATGACCTGCAAGGCCAGGTCGGGCGCGATGCGATTGCCACGGCAGTGCGTGCAAACGGCGGGCAAGTCGCGGGTATTGAATCTTATCCGCTGTCCCAGCAAGGGGTCGTTTCGGCAACCCGGCGCATCGCGGCGGCAACAAAAGCGGGTGGCGCAAACGCGGTATTTATGACCGCCGGTGTAAACGCCGACCTGCCCATTCTGGCGACATCCCTGCCAGAAGCAGGCATTGACCCTGCCACAACACGTTATATCGGGTTGACCCGCTGGAACGCGGCACCCCAAGCAATGGCTCTTCCGGGGTTGCAAGGCGGGTTGTTTGCCTTGCCAGACCAACGCATGTCCGACCTGTTCGCGAGCAGATATGCCGCCGCCTACGGCGCACAGCCACACCCGCTTGCCGGGCTTGCCTATGACGGGATCGCAGCCATTGGCGCACTTGTGGCCGCAGGCAATACCAATGCGTTGACCAAGCAGGCGCTCACCTCACCGCAAGGGTTCCAAGGCACGGCGGGCATCTTCCGCTTGCTGCCAAACGGGCTCAACGAGCGCGGCCTGGCGGTCGCGACAATCAGCAACAATCAGGTGGTCGTCCTTGAACAAGCCCCAAGAAGCTTCGGTCGCGCAGGTTTCTAAACCCGCGCCTAACGATACAAACATGACCGCGCCGGACGATCTGATTTGTCCGGCGTCGTCTATTTTTGACGCTGTGCAAACGCGCAGCGCCATTGACGCGGCTATCGCCACGCTTATCGATCCGCGCGACATCCGGCGTGCGACAGTCGATATCCTGACTGCCGCCCAGAAAGTCGGGCGCGACGCAATTCAGGCGGCCTTCGAAGCGGCCCCGTTTGACGCCCGCCCCACAACCCGCGCCTATAGCCATCTGACCGATCAACTGGTCGGTGAAACTCTGTATGTCGCCACCACTTATTTGCACCCGCTGCCCAACCCGACCGAAAGCGAGCGCCTGTCGCTGATCGCCGTGGGCGGCTACGGACGCGGCGAAATGGCGCCGCAGTCCGATGTCGACCTGCTGTTTCTGACGCCCTATAAAATCACCCCTTGGGCCGAAAGCATGATCGAATCGATGCTCTATATCCTGTGGGATCTGAAGTTGAAGGTCGGGCACGCCAGCCGCACGATCAAAGACTGCCTGCGCCTTGCCACCGACGATTACACAATCCGCACCAGCCTTGTTGAATACCGCTATCTTGCCGGTGACGCGGGCTTGGCGCGTGATCTGGGTAAAAAGCTGTGGAAGGACCTGTTCCAATCCACTGCGGCCGACTTTATCGAAGCCAAACTCGATGAGCGCGCAGAGCGGCACCGCAAGCAGGGCGGCCAACGCTATGTGGTTGAACCCAACGTCAAAGAGGGCAAAGGCGGGCTGCGCGACCTGCAATCGCTCTACTGGATCGGGAAATATGTGAACGGTGTCAAAGAGGCTTCCGAGCTCGTCAAAAGCAAGGTGTTTACCGCCGAGGAATACCAGACCTTTCGCAAAGCCGAAGATTTTCTTTGGGCGGTGCGCTGTCACTTACACTTGCTGGCCCGGCGCCCGATGGATCAACTGACCTTTGACATGCAGGTCGAGGTCGCCGCGCGCATGGGCTATGCCGATGGGGACGGACGGCGCGCGGTCGAGCATTTCATGCAAGACTACTTTCGCCGCGCCACCCAAGTCGGCGAATTGACCCGCATCTTTTTGACCGCGCAAGAGGCCGCCTTTACCAAGCCAGAACCGATGCTGACCCGTCTGTTCAAACGGCGCAAATCTGCAAAGCCGCCTTATGCGATTTTGCAAAACCGCCTGACTGTGGCTGATCCAAAAGCATTCCTCAAAGACCCGATCAACCTGCTGCGCATCTTTGAAGAGGCGCTGCGCACAGGCACATTGCTGCACCCCGACGCGATGCGTCTGCTGTCTGCAAACCTGCACCTGATCGACGATGACATGTGCCACAGCAAAATCGCCAACAAGCTGTTCCTTGAGACGATGATCAAACATGGCAACCCCGAACGGGGGCTGCGGCGCATGAACGAGCTGGGCATTCTGGGGGCGTTTATCCCCGAATTCGCCCCCATTGTGGCGATGATGCAATTCAACATGTATCACCATTACACCGTGGACGAACACACGATCCAATGCATCAGCCACCTTGCCCGCATCGAGCGCGAAGAACTGATCGAAGAATTGCCCGTCGCCTCGTCGATCCTGAAGCGCGGTGTGAACCGCAAAGTGATTTATGTGGCGCTGCTGCTGCATGATATCGGCAAGGGGCGGCCCGAAGACCACTCTATCCTCGGGGCCCAAATCGCCCGTCAGGTGGCCCCGCGTCTGGGCCTGTCCAAGAAAGACTGTGACACCGTCGAATGGTTGATCCGCAATCACCTTTTGCTATCCGACGTGGCCCAGAAACGCGATATCTCGGAACCGCGCACCGTGCGCGACTTTGCCAAAGCGGTGAAATCGGTGGAACGGCTTGACCTGCTGACCGTGCTGACCGTTTGCGATATCCGCGGCGTTGGTCCGGACACATGGAACAACTGGAAGGCGGTGCTGATCCGCAACCTGTATAAAGCGACCCGCGACGCGTTGGAAAACGGGCTGGAAGCGCTCAACCGCGACACCCGCGAGGCAGAGGCGAAACGGGCCCTGCGCGCAGCACTTGTCGATTGGCCTGCCAAGGACCTGCGCTTTGAGACCGGCCGCCACTACGGCCCCTATTGGCAAGGATTGCCCGTGGCGACGCACGCGATATTTGCGCAACTCTTGCGGGACATGGACGACAGTGAAATCAGTATCGACATGATGCTGGACGAAGACCGCGATGCCACCCGCGCCTGTCTTGCGATGGTTGACCATCCGGGCCTGTTTAGCCGGATGACGGGGGCTTTGGCGCTGGTCGGGGCCAATGTGGTTGACGCGCGCACCTATACCTCAAAAGACGGGTATGCCACCGCCGTTTTCTGGCTGCAAGACGCCGAAGGGCACCCCTATGAGGCCGCGCGCCTGCCCCGCTTGCGCCAGATGATCAGCCGCACCCTGCGCGGTGAAGTTGTAGCCGGTGAGGCGCTCAAAGACCGCGACAAGATCAAGAAACGCGAACGCGCCTTCCGCGTGCCGACCCATATCACCTTCGACAATACAGGCTCTGAAATCTACACCATCATCGAGGTCGATACCCGCGACAGGCCCGGACTTCTGTTTGATCTCACACGCACACTTGCACATAACCACGTCTATATCGCCAGTGCAGTCATTGCGACATTCGGAGAACAGGTCGTGGATACGTTTTACGTCAAAGACATGGTGGGCCTGAAATTCCACTCTGAAGAAAAATGCAAAGCGCTTGAACGCAAATTGCGCGATGCGATAGCCCAAGGCGCCGAGAGGGCGCATACATGAAACCGATCCGCCTGATGGCAGGGTTCTTCACCGTCGGCATCTGGACGCTACTTAGCCGCCTGATGGGGTTTGTGCGTGATATCATGATTGCCAGCTACCTGGGCACCGGTCCCATCGCAGAGGCATTTCTGGTGGCATTTTCTCTGCCCAACCTGTTTCGCCGGTTCTTTGCCGAAGGCGCGTTTAACATGGCCTTTGTGCCGATGTTTTCCAAGAAACTAGAGGCAGGTGACGACGCGCTGAAATTCGCGCAAGACGCCTTTGTCGGCATGACGTTTATCCTGACGATCTTTACGGTCGTGGGCATCATCTTCATGCCGCTTCTGGTCACGGCAATGGCCAGCGGCTTTCTCGGCGACACCCGCTTTGATCTGGCGGTCTACTACGGGCGGATTGCCTTTCCCTATATCTTGTTCATCTCGCTGTCAGCGCTGCTTTCGGGCGTGTTGAACGCAACGGGCCGGTTTGTGGCCGCCGCCGCCGCGCCAGTGTTGCTCAACGTCATTTTCATCGGATTTATGATCATGGCCGCAATCGTTTGGACATGGAGCGAGAGCGCAACACAGAGTGCGGAAAACGCAGTGCGCCTGTATGTCGGCGACTGGCTTGCCATTGCGGTGCCGGTTGCCGGCCTCGCACAATTGGGGCTGGTCTGGATCGCCGCGGCGCGCGCCGGCTTCTCGATGCGCCTTGGCCTGCCCAAAATGACCCCCGCGCTCAAACGACTGGCACTGATCGCCGCCCCTGCCGCCCTTGCCGGTGGTGTGGTGCAGATCAACCTGCTGGTTGGCCGCCAGGTTGCCAGCTATTTCGACGGCGCTGTCGCATGGCTCAACTATGCAGACCGCTTGTATCAACTGCCCTTGGGCGTTGTGGGGATCGCCATCGGGGTCGTGTTACTGCCCGACCTGTCGCGGCGCTTGCGGGCGGGCGACGAGGCGGGCGGCAAAGACGCGTTCAACCGCGCCAGCGAATTGAGCCTCGCGCTGACCATTCCTGCGGCTGCGGCCCTGATGGTCATCCCCCTGCCGCTGGTGTCGGTGCTGTTCGAGCGTGGCGCGTTCACCGCCGACGACACCGCCAAGACCGCCCTTGCCGTCGCGATTTACGGCTTGGGCCTGCCTGCGTTCGTTTTACAAAAAACCCTGCAACCGCTCTATTTCGCGCGCGAAGACACCAAGCGCCCGTTCTATTTCGCGCTGGCCGCGATGCTGCTGAATGCGGCACTGGCCATTGGATTGTCACCCGTTATCGGCTTTACAGCCGCCGCCATCGGCACATCATTAACGGGTTGGGCGATGGTTGTGATGCTCTATACCGGCTCGCGCAATATGGGCGAGGCGGCCCGCTTTGACGCACGGTTCCGGGTCCGGCTCTGGCGGATCATCACGGCCTCGGGCGGTATGGCGTTGTGCCTGCTTGCAGCCTCTGCGCTGCTCACACCCTTCTTGGGCATGGCGACGGTCCGGTATCTGGCACTGCTGGTCCTGGTCGGCACCGGCATCATCAGCTATTTCGGCATCGGACAGATGATTGGCGCGTTCCAGTTGCGCGACTTCAAACGGGCGATGCGGCGCTAGGACCGTTCACGCAACTTGGCCACCAAAGCAGTCCAGCCCCCCGGTGCCACGACAACCGAGATGCCAAACCCAAAAACAAAGCCCGTCAATTCTGCAATCCACGCAGGGTTATTGCCAAAAATCAGCCCGAACACCAACTGTAGCCCCAACAATACCCCGATCAGTTTGAACGCCTGAACCTGGCTTTGCCCGTTCGCCCCCAAATGCGTCCAAAGAATATAGGTATAGGCCCCGATCAACCCGTAGACCGCAGGGTAAATCCCCAGCAGCGGCGTATTGCCATCGACAAAAATACCAAACACCACCGCGCCAATAATCAACGAGCCGAAAAACACGATCAGCACCGAGGTCGCGCGAAACACATCCCCCACAAACTTGCCCAGCGCCAACAATAACGCCGCCGCAAACAGCGCTTGGGTAAAACTGCCATGCACAAACCCGTAGGTCACAAAGCGTTTGAGCAGACCAAAACTGGTATCACCGACAGCGATCACACGGTCCAGCACCACAGGCGAAAACCCGTAGTCCTGCATCGCCGCGATACGCCAGCCAATGCCCTGCGCGCCACCAATCATGCCCGCACCCGCCGCCGTCAAAACCAGCTCCACGCCCACAACAATCAGGCACAATAGCACAATAACAGGTGGGATCGGGTTTACAGCGGCTTGGGATTGCATTGCGGTCATCCTTGGGGCGGTTGAAGTTGACGGACAGCTTGTGCATGGGTAAGCCGATACGACATGAATATCCAGACCGGACTGACCATATGACACAGACCACTTTTACACCGCGCGTTTTCTCGGGCATCAAACCGTCGGGCGGCTTGCAGCTTGGCAATTACCTTGGCGCGATCAAACGCTTTGTCGGGATGCAGGGCCAGATGGAAACCATCTATTGCGTGGTGGATATGCACGCGATCACGGTTTGGCAGGACCCCGCCGAACTGGCCAATGCAACCCGCGAAGTCGCCGCAGGTTATCTTGCGGCGGGCCTTGATCCGACCCAATCGATCCTGTTCAACCAGTCCCAGGTCTCTGCCCACGCCGAGCTTGGCTGGATCTTCAACTGCGTGGCCCGCGTCGGCTGGATGAACCGGATGACCCAATTCAAGGACAAAGCCGGCGAAAACGCCGAAAAACACTCTCTGGGTCTCTACGCTTATCCTGCGCTGATGGCCGCTGATATCTTGCTGTATCACGCGACCCATGTGCCGGTGGGCGAGGACCAGAAACAACATGTCGAGCTGACACGCGACATCGCCAAGAAATTCAACCACGACTACAAAGTCGACTTTTTCCCCGAAACGACCCCCGTCATCGACGGCCCCGCAACCCGCGTGATGAACCTGCGCGACGGCACCAAAAAGATGTCGAAATCCGGGGAAAGCGATATGGAACGCATCAATATGACCGATGATGCCGACAAAATCGCCAAGAAATTCAAGAAAGCGAAATCAGACGCCGACCCGTTGCCAGACACTGTCGCGGGCTTGGCGGGCCGGCCCGAAGCGCGCAATTTGGTCGATATCTATGCCGCCCTGAACGACGTGACCCCGGCCGATGTCATCTCCGAATACGCCGGTGCGCAATGGGGCCGTTTCAAGCCCGCACTGGCCGATCTGGCAGTGGCGAAACTCGCGCCGATCTCGGGCGAAATGGCGCGCCTGATGTCCGACCCCGCCGAAATCGACCGCATATTGGGTGATGGGGCTGTGCGGGCGCGCGACATCGCGGCACCAGTTCTGCGCAAAACCTACGATATCGTGGGGATGCTGCGCAGTTAAGCAGCATAAATGCACATCACATGTGATCTTGCGCCACTTATGTGCGCACCGCTTTGTTGCTAGATTGCGATCATAGCGACAAAGGAGATCACCATGTCTGCACCAGCAACCGCGCGCATCGGGCACGTCCACCTGAAAGTATCCGACCTTGGCAAAGCCATCACATTCTACGCCGATGTCTTGGGCTTTCACGTCACCCAACGCTATGGCGCGCAAGCGGCTTTTCTGGCGGCGGGCGACTACCACCACCACATCGGGTTGAACACATGGGAAAGCCTTGGCGCAACCCCGCCCCCCGCAGGGCACACGGGGCTGTATCACACTGCATTTCTGTTCCCCGATCGGGCGTCTTTGGGCGCGGTTATCAAACGGGTTCTGGACGCGGGTTACGCGCTGGACGGGGCGGCAGACCATGGTGTTTCCGAGGCGGTCTATCTGCGTGACCCAGACCAGAACGGCGTCGAGCTCTACGTCGATAAACCCATGGCGCAATGGCCGCGCGGCTCTGATGGCACACTTGCAATGTCCAATGCCCGCCTTGACGTCGCAGCCCTCGTGGCACTGGCCTGACGATCACCAGTTGCCAGCTTGCCCGCCTTCCTGCACTATCGGCCAAAACAAGGGGACGATGATGCGCAAGTTTTTGGTGGTGCTGGACGACAGTCGGGAATGCCTGAACGCGATGCGTTTTGCCGCAATGCGGGCGGCACATTCTGGTGGCGGCGTTGCCGTGCTTTGCGTCATTCCGCCAGATGAGTTCAATCACTGGATTGGCGTGTCCGAAATCATGCGCGCCGAAGCCCGCGAGCGCATTGAAGTCCACTTCGAAGTCTTTGCCAAATGGATGCGGGACAAACAAAACGTGGACCCCGAACTGGTGATCCGCGAAGGTGAGCCGCTCACAGAAATCATGGCACAAATCAATGAAGACTCCGATATCGGGGTGCTGGTTCTGGGTGCTGCAAGTGATAACAAAGGCCCCGGACCGCTTGTCACCGCGCTGTCGCGTCAGGCCGGCACACTGCCCGTTCCGGTGACGATCGTCCCCGAGGACCTGTCCAAAGAGCGCCTCGAAGCGATCACCTGAAACCGTCGCATCCCTATGACCGGCAAAAACCAACGGCGTTCGCGCCGTTTTTTTGTGCGTTTTGATACCCGCCATCGCGCCCCGCGCTCACAGCGCCGCGATCGGGCAGACATAAACACAAAAAAATTCTGATCACGCTTTTGCGCCGACGGTGAAATCGTGAACGACGGAAATTGGCAGAGCCTGCATCAGCGCCTCAAACCACCGTGGAAAACCCAAGTTTCCATGCAAGCGCGCAGGGCCAATGTGCATAAAAAACCAACGCGCGCCACGCCCCGACGACCTGCGATTTCAAGAGGTCACTACGATCACAATCGCGTCTCTTTTTCGTGACGCCCCGCCCCCTTTCGGATCATCACCGGATGCCTCATCTCTCAATCACCGAAAGCGGCAATCGTCGCAATCGCAAACAAATCAACACCTTAGAAAGGTAGAAACTATGTCACTCAAGACCCTCGCACTCATCGCTGCAACTGTTGCTGCGACGGCGTCATTCGCATCTGCCGCTTCCGCTGGAAGCTTCTTTGAGGCCGGCAACGCGATCAACAACGGTCCCGTCCTCGAGATTGGTTACGTTCAATCAGACAGCGACGGTGTGCTCGCAATCTACAACTACTCCGCGGGCGTTCAGGGCACTTTGGTTGGTAAGACAGCGGTAAAAGCTGGTGCAAACCCAAGCGTTGAAATCAATGCTGACCGCGTCGTCGCAGGCGACGTCATTGCTGTTTTGGAAGTGAACGGTCAGGCCGTTGCAACCAAGACCCTGACCATCAACCAGTAAGCAGACCCTTCAACCGCTCGACTGAAATTATCGCGTTGGCCTTCCTCCCCAGGTCAACGCGTATACGTTTAGAATCATTCCAAACCTTGACGCCACGCACCGGCAGGCGCATATCTGGTATCTAGATAGAAAGGTTGATCCAATGTTCATCCAGACAGAATCCACGCCAAACCCTGCGACCCTCAAATTCCTGCCCGGCCAGACTGTGCTTGAAATGGGCACCGCTGACTTCCCGACGCTTGAGGCGGGACAAGCCTCGCCCTTGGCCAAGCGCATTTTTGCCACCGGCAGCGTGACGGGCGTGTTCTTTGGCAATGACTTTGTGACAGTGACCAAAGCGGACGCGGTCGTCTGGGACCATATCAAACCCGCGATCCTTGGCGCGATCATGGAACATTACCAGTCCGGTCAGCCCGTGATCGGCGAGAACCAAGCCCCCGCCTCTGGCCACGCCGAACACTCTGGCGAAGACGGCGCAATCGTCGAACAGATCAAAGAATTGCTCGACACCCGGGTCCGCCCCGCGGTGGCGCAAGACGGCGGTGACATCACATTTCACGGCTTCGAGCGCGGCGTGGTCTACCTGCACATGCAAGGCGCCTGCGCGGGCTGCCCATCCTCGACACTGACCTTGAAAATGGGCATCGAGAACCTGCTGCGGCACTACATCCCCGAAGTGGTCGAAGTGCGCCCCGTCGCGGCCTAAGCCATGCCTAAGATCGAAGTCGAAAACGTCAACGCTCCTGATCACAAGGTCAAACTGAACGCCGGAAAATACGGCGCGATGTATGGTGCAATGATGGCGGTGATATCGTCCAGGCCGGTGAGCTACGCCGCGATCAAACAAGGCGTTTTGCCGCTTTTGCCGCAGGACCACTTTCCCGACGGCGCGACCGCAGGCTGGTGGATCAAATCTGTGCAGCTTGATCTCGAAGCCAAAGGCGTGCTGATCCGACACAACACCAAACCGCTGACATGGTCAAAAGCGTGATCCACCCCGTTATTCTTGGCCTCGATACGTCAGGCCATCACTGCGCCGTGGCGCTGCGATGGGGTGACGATCAGGTCGCGCATATCACGCAAGACATGGCGAAAGGACAAGCCGAGCGACTGTTGCCCATGGTGCAAAACCTGATGGATCAGGAAGGCTACGACTGGTCCGACCTCGACGCGGTGGCTGTGGGCATCGGGCCTGGCAACTTTACCGGTATCCGCATCGGCGTTTCTGCGGCGCGCGGCCTTGCGCTGGCTCTGGATATCCCCGCGATCGGGGTCTCGAGCTTCGAGCTGTTGCGCGGCGCGCATCCGACAGGCCACGCGCGTCAACTGATCAGCCTGCCGGCGCCTCGCGGCACCGTTTATGTGCAAACCTTTGACACCGCGGTTGCCACAGGACCCGCCGAACACCTGACCCCGACCGCCCAAGGGCTTTTTGGTTTCACGCTGGCAGACGATACGGAAATTCTTGGGGATAGCGCCGAGACCCTCCGGGCTTTGCTGTCCACGACCACCCAGCCCGCTTGTGTCGCCGCAGAGCTTTCACAAATCGGTCCAACTCTTGTGCGCATCGCAACTGACAAGTTTGCGCAAGGCCACCATAGCGCACCCGCCCCGCTTTATGTGCGCGACGCTGACGCCGCCCCACCACGTGATCCGGCACCCGTGATCCTGCCATGACCGCCGCCGCTCTTGCGCAAACACATGCGGCGGCATTTGCCGATACGCGGCCTTGGTCAGAGGACGAATTTGCCAGCCTTCTGGACCAAACAGGTGTGATTCTTTGTGGTGACGCAAAGTCATTTGTGCTCGGACGGGTGATCGGCGACGAGGCAGAGGTGCTCACCCTTGCCACCCACCCCGATCTGACGCGACAAGGGCTAGCCCAGATCCAGCTTGATGCCTTTTTAAGCGCCGCGCACCTGCGTGGGGCACTTTGGGTATTTCTTGAAGTGGCTGAAGACAATGTTGCCGCCAAGTCACTGTATTTTAAAAATAAATTCCACGCATCAGGGCATAGACCAGCCTACTACCGGCGCGGCGACGGAACCAAAGTGGGCGCAGATGTGCTGCGCCGCGCACTTTGACCCCTCACTCCATCACGTAACGCCCATACAAATTGACCAATCGGTCAAAATTAACACCCCTCTCCAGAAAACTGGTTGACCCGCGCGCGCCATCAGGGCCTTATCTGTCAATGAACCGACAAAGATCGGCTCGGCTTTCGGGGGGAAGGCAAGGTGCACTCCCCTCAATAACCAAAGACCTGGGAGACTAACCTTATGACCCTTATGCATAAAATGCTTGGCGCGACGGCTGTAATGGCACTGTCGGCTGGCGCGGCACTCGCGCAACCTGCAATCATTTTCGACCTTGGCGGCAAGTTCGACAAATCCTTCAACGAATCTGCCTTCACCGGCGCACAGCGTTGGGCAGATGAAACCGGCGGCTCGTTTGATGAGGTCGAGTTACAGTCGGACGCCCAGCGTGAACAGGCGCTGCGCCGCTTTGCCGAAAACGGCAACAATCCGATCGTCATGGCTGGTTTCGCCTTCGCCACAGCACTTGAAGAAGTGGCTGGCGACTATCCGGACACCAAGTTCCAGATCATCGACATGGTCGTTGACGCACCAAACGTGCGCTCGGTTGTTTTCGCTGAAGAGCAGGGCTCCTACCTCGTTGGTATGGCTGCGGCAATGGCCTCCAAAACCGGCACCATCGGTTTCATCGGCGGCATGGACATCCCGCTGATCCGTAACTTCGCTTGTGGTTATGCACAGGGCGCAAAAGCGGCCAATGCAGACATCACTGTTCTTTCCAACATGACGGGCACAACACCTGCCGCATGGAACGACCCGGTCAAAGGCTCCGAGCTGACACTGGCGCAGAAATCCCAAGGCGCTGACGTGGTTTACGCAGCCGCTGGCGGCACAGGCGTGGGCGTTCTGCAAACGGCCGCCGACAATGACATGCTGTCCATCGGCGTCGACAGCAACCAGAACTACCTGCACCCGGGCAAAGTGCTGACCTCGATGATGAAGCGTGTTGATAACGCGGTTTACGACGCATTCACGGCAGGTGATGCGCTGGAATCCGGCTTCAACGTCATGGGCCTCAATAACGGCGGCGTGGGCTATGCATTGGACGACAACAACGCGTCGCTGATCACCGCCGATATGAAAGCCGCACTTGATGCCGCAGAAGCCTCGATCATTTCGGGCGACATCATGGTCCAGAACTACAACACCGACGAAACCTGCGCTGCGCTTGACTTTTAAGTCAGCCTGACAAGGCCAAACATGGGGCCGCGCCATCATCGGTGCGGCCCCATCGCATTCCCCCGACAGCGGTGACCCCATGACCCAAAGCCCAGCCATCGAGCTCAAAGGCATCTCAAAAGCCTTCGGCCCCGTGCAAGCCAACAAAGACATCTCGATCCGCGTGATGCCCGGCACGATCCACGGGATCATCGGCGAAAACGGGGCGGGCAAATCCACGCTCATGTCGATCCTGTATGGCTTTTACAAAGCCGACAAAGGCGAGATTTTCATCGCGGGCAAACTGACCCAGATCCCCGACAGCCAAGCAGCCATTGCAGCAGGCATCGGCATGGTGTTCCAGCACTTCAAACTGGTCGAAAATTTTACGGTGCTGGAAAACGTGGTGCTTGGCGCCGAAGACAGCGGGCTGCTCGGGCCCTCTCTCGCGCGTGCGCGCCGTGAGCTGAAAGCACTGGCTGACGAATATGAATTGAATGTCGATCCGGACGCGGTAATCGAAGACATCGGCGTGGGGATGCAGCAGCGCGTTGAAATCCTCAAGGCGCTTTACCGCAAGGCCGATATCCTGATCCTCGACGAGCCGACAGGCGTGCTGACCCCTGCCGAGGCCGACCAGCTTTTCCGCATTCTCGAGCGGCTCAAGGCCGAGGGCAAAACCATCATCCTGATCACCCACAAACTGCGCGAAATCATGGATACCACCGACACGGTCAGCGTGATGCGGCGCGGCGAAATGACCGCCACGGTGAAAACCTCCGAGACAAATCCCGCGCATCTGGCCGAATTGATGGTCGGGCGCAAAGTGCTGCTGCGGGTCGAAAAGACGCCGGCCCAAACCGGTAAAACCATTCTTGATATCAAAGACCTCAACGTCACCGACGAAAAAGGCGTGCACCGGCTCAAAGGCATCAACCTGACCGTGAAAGCCGGCGAAATTCTCGGCATCGCAGGGGTCGCAGGCAACGGCCAATCCGAACTTCTCGAAGTGCTGGGCGGCTACGAGAAAGCCACAGGCACAATCACCATCAATGGCGAACCGCTTGACCTGACGGGCGCCCATTCCGACGGGCGCTCGCGGCGGGCCCGCGGTATTGCACATGTGCCGGAGGACCGGCAGCGCGAAGGGCTGATCATGGATTATACCGCGTGGGAAAACGTGGCCTTCGGCTATCACCACGACCCGAAATACCAGCGCGGCATGTTCATGGATAATGCGGCGATCAAGGCCGATACCCTCGCGAAAATGGAGCGATTTGATGTGCGCCCCCCTGATCCGAAACTTGCTGCAAAAAGTTTCTCGGGTGGCAACCAGCAAAAGATCGTTCTGGCCCGCGAAATGGAACGCAACCCCGACCTGTTGCTGATCGGGCAACCCACGCGCGGCGTCGACATCGGGGCGATCGAATTCATCCACCAGCAAATCGTGGCCCTGCGCGACCAAGGCAAAGCGATCCTTCTGGTCTCGGTCGAGCTTGAAGAGATTTTGTCGCTCTCGGACCGTATCGCCGTCATGTTCGACGGTCGCATGATGGGCGAACGGCTGCCCGCAGACACCGACGAAAAAGAGCTTGGCCTGATGATGGCCGGCATGACCAAAGGGGAAGCCGCGTAATGGATGCCATGCCAAAATGGGCCGATGTGGTCCTGATCCCGCTGATCTCCCTGATCCTCGCGGCCATCTTGTCGGCGCTTGTCATCCTCGCCATTGGTGAAAGCCCGACAGAGGCGCTCTTGCTCATGATCGACGGCGCGCTTGGGTCAACCTATGGCTGGGGCTATACGCTGTATTACGCCACCAACTTCATCTTCACCGGGCTTGCGGTCTCGGTGGCGTTCCATGCGCGCATGTTCAATATCGGCGGCGAAGGACAGGCCATGCTCGGCGGCCTTGGCGTCGCCCTTGTGGCGATCTACATCCCTTGGCCACATTGGTCGCTGGCCTTGCTGGGCGGCACCGTCGCTGCGGCACTTTTCGGGGCGGCTTGGGCTGCGATTCCGGCCTATTTGCAAGCCAGACGCGGCAGTCACATCGTGATCACCACGATCATGTTCAACTTCATCGCCGCCGCCCTGCTCAACTACCTGCTGATTGGTGCGCTGAAACCAAAAGGGTCGATGGAACCCGCAACCGGCAAATTCCCCGAGGCCACAAACCTGCCCAACATGAGCGACGTCTTGGGCGCATTCGGCATCGAATTTTCCAAAGCCGCCCCTGCAAACATCACGTTTTTCGTAGCCATCGCCGCCTGTGTCGGGGTCTGGGCCCTGATCTGGCACACCAAACTGGGCTATGAAATCCGCGCCTACGGACACTCGGAATCCGCGGCCAAATACGCCGGCATCAGCCCGACGAAAATCATCATGGTCTCGATGCTGATCTCGGGCGGACTTGCCGGCATGATGGCGATCAACAACGTGCAAGGCGAGGCCGAACGGCTGGTGCTGAACGCAGTCGAAGGCGCGGGCTTCATCGGCATCGCCGTGGCGCTGATGGGGCGCAGCCACCCGTTCGGGGTGTTCCTCGCCGCGATCCTGTTCGGATTCCTCTACCAAGGCGGCGCGGAACTTGCGCTGTGGACCAAAATCCCGCGCGAAATGATCGTCGTGATCCAAGCCTTGGTCATCCTGTTCACAGGGGCCCTCGATGACATGGTGCGGATGCCGCTGGAACGGGCCTTTCTCGCCGCCAAACGCCGCAAAAGGGAGACCGCATAATGGATCTGCTGACACTCCTGCAAGTGCTCGACAGCACCGTGCGTCTGGCCACACCTTTGCTTCTGGCTTGCCTCGCGGGGTTGTTTTCCGAACGCGCCGGTATCTTTGACATCGGGCTCGAGGGCAAAATGCTTGCTGCCGCATTCCTTTCCGCCGCGGTGGCCTTTACCACAGGCTCCGCTTGGCTGGGCCTTCTGGCGGGAATCGGTGCCTCGCTGGCTCTCTCGGCGATCCACGGTCTGGCCTCGATCACATTCCGCGGCAACCAGCTTATCTCGGGCGTGGCGATCAACTTTCTCGCCGCCGGCCTCTCGGTCGTTGCCGCTCAAAGCTGGTTTGGCCAGGGCGGACGCACACCGCAACTGGCAGGCTCGGCGCGTTTTGAACCGATCACCCTGCCCTTCGCCGATGCCCTGCGCGACATCCCCTTGCTGGGACCAATCTACTTTGAGCTGATCTCGGGGCAAACCGTGCTGGTCTATATCGCGCTTCTGACGGTGCCGCTGACGTGGTGGGTGCTTTATGCCACGCGCTTTGGCCTGCGCCTGCGGGCGGTTGGCGAAAATCCGGCGGCAGTCGACACTGCTGGCGTCTCGGTCGTCGGGATGCGCTATGCAGCCGTCGCAATCTGCGGCGTGCTCTGCGGCCTCGCGGGGGCCTATCTTGCCACTGCTTTGCAAGCAGGCTTTGTCAAAGACATGAGCGCCGGACGCGGCTATATCGCCCTCGCGGCGTTGATCTTTGCCAAATGGCGGCCCTGGTATGCGCTCTACGCCACGCTGTTGTTCGGTTTCCTGCAAGCCTTGGCTTTGCGGCCCGATCTGATCACTGGCGTTGTCGGCTTCAAGGTCAACGCGCAACTTCTCGACGTGCTGCCCTATATCCTGACGGTGATCATTCTGGCAGGGTTTGTCGGCAAAGCCATCCCACCGCGTGCCGGCGGCGAGCCCTACATCAAAGAACGCTAAGTCCAGAAAGACATTGCCAATATATCCAATCTGGCCGGAATTGCCCCTAGGGCCATAATTTCCGGCCAGAGGGGTTTGACATAGGCGGGCGAAAGGGTTTTGGTGTCACCAGCGGCCACGCCCTCCAGCCGGGACAACATATGCAAACTTACCTCCCTATCGCCGAAGTTTCGGTGAACGCCTTTCTATTATTAGGGCTTGGGGGGATCGTGGGCTTGCTGTCGGGCATGTTCGGCGTTGGCGGCGGCTTCCTTCTGACTCCGCTGCTGTTCTTCATCGGCATTCCCCCCGCCGTGGCCGTGGCCACAGGTGCCACCCAGATTGTGGCCTCATCGGTCTCCGGGCTTCTGGCGCACCTCAAACGTAAAACAGTCGATCTGCGCATGGGCACCGTCCTGCTTGTGGGCGGGTTGATCGGGGCGGCTTTGGGGATATTGCTGTTCAACTACCTGCGCTCGTTGGGACAGGTCGACCTGCTTGTGACCCTGTTCTACGTCGTCTTTCTGGGCATCATCGGCACCCTGATGTTTGTCGAAAGCCTGCGGGCGATCCGCAAGTCCGGCAAGATGCGCACGCGGCGCAAACACAACTGGATCCACAACCTGCCCTTCAAGATGAAATTCCGCGTCTCGGGGCTCTATATCTCCGTCGTGCCACCGATTCTGGTCGGCGTGCTTGTGGGTGTCCTTGCGGCAATCATGGGCGTGGGGGGCGGGTTCATCATGGTGCCTGCAATGATCTACCTGCTGGGGATGCCAACCAAGGTTGTGATCGGCACCTCGCTGTTCCAGATCATATTTGTCACCGCCTTCACCACTCTGCTCCATGCTACGACCAATAACACCGTCGACATTGTTCTGGCGGTTTTCCTGCTGATCGGCGGGGTCATCGGCGCGCAGTTCGGCACGCGGATCGGCTTGAAACTCAAGGCCGAACAATTGCGGATTTTGCTGGCACTTCTGGTGCTTGCCGTCGGCTTCAAGCTCGCGCTTGATCTGCTGATAGAACCCGCCGAACTCTACTCTATCTCCACAGGGAGGCTCTGATGCTGCGCCTTGTGATCGCCTTTATCTTCAGTTGGACAGCGCTCGCAGCCCAAGAGGAAATCGTGCTGGGGCTAAGCCGGGATCAAGTCGCTATCACTGCGACATTTGAAGGCTCCGAAATCCTGATCTTCGGTGCAATCCGGCGTGACAGCCCCCTGCCATTGGGCGACCTGGGGGTCATCGTGACCGTCGCGGGACCAAGCACGCCCGTGGTGGTACGGCGCAAAGAACGCCGCTTGGGCATCTGGGTCAACGCGGTGGACGTCAAAATCGATGCGGCCCCCTCGTTTTACGCAGTTGCCAGCAGTGGCACATTAACCGATAACCTGCGCGCCTCAGAAGACTTGCTCTACCGTATCAGCCACCCGCAAATGATCCGTGATGTGGGCAATAACGTCTTGGACAGCCGTAGCTTTTCGCGCGCATTGATGCGGATCCGTCAAGAAAACGGGCTTTACCTGCAACAGGAAAACAGCGTGAACCTGTCCCGCGATACCCTGTTCAACACCAGCATCTCGTTGCCCGCAAATCTGACCGAAGGCAATTATACAACCCGTATCTTCCTGACCCGCGACGGCACTGTTGTCGATACCTATACCGCAACAATTCCGGTCCAGAAGGTCGGGCTGGAACGCTGGCTCTACACGCTCGCCCAGGAACAGGCTTTGCTTTACGGGCTGTTGTCGCTTCTGATCGCAATCTCTGCGGGCTGGGGCGCCTCGGCGGTTTTCGGACTGTTGCGGCGCTAATCCACCTCGGGGGCGGTCAATTCCAACGCCACCGCAGGCGTGTGTAAATCATCGACCGTCAATGTGCCCGTCGGGCGGGCCAGACGGTTGCGCACGACCCAGCGCAATTGCGTCTCGGCGCGGGTTATGGCGACATAGGCCAGACGTTTCCACAGCGGCTGCCCCGCCTCGACGCGGCCCATGCGGGCGGCAATCTCGATGTCAGGCGCAAACACCTGCACAGTGTCCCACTGACTGCCCTGCGCCTTATGGATCGTCACCGCAGCCCCGTGCAAAAACGTGGCTCCCATGCGTGCGGCAAAGGGAATAAACGGCTCGGCGTCGCCCTCTTGTTCGATCTTCACAATCGACGCCGCACTGACCTGCGGGTCCTCGGCGCCCATCACATGCAAGCGGCTAAATCCGGGCTTGCGCCCTGGTCCAAGATAGATAACCTGCGCGCCCTTGATCAGACCTCTGGCCTCCAGATCGAGCCGTTTCTTGCGGTGCTTCACCGGCAATTCGATACCATCGCATATCAACGGCTCGCCTGCCAACAGCTCGTCAACAGGCGCATCAAACGCCGCGCGAAACGCATGGATCAGCCGGATGCGCGTGGCATTGCGCCAAACAAGGACCGGACTGCGCGCCATCAAATCCGCCTCGACCCTTTGGGCCATCACCACCCGCTCGTCGCGCGCTGCGGCCTCTGCGACCATCTTTTCAAACGCATAAAAATCGACCATCGGATCAGCCAGCGCATGGGCCAGATCCAAAATCGGATTGCCCGCATCCTGACGGTGCACGCGCGACAAGGCCTTCACCTTCTGCGGCGGCAATGTCTCGAACACCATACCTCCTGATGTCTGCACGGGGGGCAATTGCGCCGGATCACCAAACAAGATCAGCGTCGGAAAAATCTCTTGCAGGTCTTCGAATTGCTTTGCATCCAGCATCGAGCTTTCATCGACGAACCCGATGTCCAGGCCCTCCTCGCGGCGCTTCCAGCCAGTGATAAAATCAGACCCCCGCAGCCCCGCCGCAGCCAAGGCCGCCGGCACCGACTTATGGGTTTGATAACTGAAAAACGCGCGGTCCAGCGCAACATCGGTCAGCCCCTCGATCTCGGGGCGCTCGCCTTGGCCCGCCAGCCATTCGGCCACTTTTTCATACTCGGGATCATAAACAGGCGTGTAGAGAATCCGGTGGATCGTGGTCGCGGGCACGCCGTGGTTTCGCAACACAGATGCGGCCTTATTGGTCGGGGCCAAAATCGCCAAAGTCCTGCGATCCTTGCGCTTTTTACCCTCCCAATCACCAGACACCACATCAACGCCGGCCTCTTGCAATGCCTCGAACAAACGCGCGAGCAACATCGTCTTGCCCGATCCGGCCTTGCCGATCACCGCCATCACCGATGACGCATCCGACGGCGGCCCCATCAGCAAACTGTCCTCCAGATCCACACCGGACTGGCGCAACATCGCGGCCACGGTGTCCCAAGCCTCGGCTTGATCGTCGGAAAAAATAATCGGCGGTTTGCTCATGGCGCGACACTACCCGCCCGCGCCTGCCACTGCCAGCCATTAAGCGTGTCGGGTCCTACCTGCGCCCGCACTGACCCGAAGTGCTGTGCGACATGTGACTGTAGCGGGCGTTTCGAGAACCGCTGCAAGTCAGCTTTTCTCGAAACGCTTTAAGCGGCCAGTGCGCGCCTTATCGGAAACCCGAATGACCGGGCAAACCAATGCTCTGACAGATCGCTTGACACGCCCGCGCGACGCAACACTTTCAACCGGTCCTCGGGGCGAAACGCCCATAGCCCGACGCTAATTTTATCGCGCCCCTCGCCCATGCTCCCCAAGACCTCCGGCGCAGCGCCGATCATGTTATAAATCCGCACCATCCGCACATCAAAAACCCCCAGAAGGCGGGTCAAACCGAATGCGCGCATCACCTCTCCGCCCGCCAACATCAACGCCCCCGCCACATGGACACCCGCGCCCTGTGCGATACAAAATCGCGTGCATTCCCAAATCAGATCACTGCGAATATCGACGCCCTGCAACAGGCCCGCAAAATGATCCTGCACCATCGTGCGCCCCGACATGGGCAAAAACCGCATCGACCCGCCGTGGCTGCCATCAGGCTGCTGCCAGATCACATAAAGCGGGTTCATCGCATCATACGCGTCACGCTCATAGCCATCACCATCCACCGTCACATCCCACTTCATCCGGTCGCGAAACTGGCTAGCGCGGTCGCGGTGCATGGTGTCTCGCAGACGGGGGAAATGGTGCAAGTCCCTGCCATAAATATACCGAAGCATGTCGATCGTTCCCCCGCTGCTGATCCAGCTGCGAAAGTCGATGATACCCGCTAAGAATGGTTAAATGCGCCGAGACTGCGGCTTAAGCTTGCGTTAACGCGCCGCCGTCGGAGACATCTGACGGCCAGGCCAATTCCCCGGTGCCGCACGCGCCGCGCCGCCGATTAAAATCAGACCTTCCGACAGTGCGCGCGCCACCGCATGTGTCGTGTTCAAGGCCCCCAACTTGAACCTCGCACTCTCGATATAGGCGCGCAAGGTATGCTCTGAAATCGACAGCATCTCCGACACCTGACCACGGCTATAGCCCATCGCCAAAAAGGTCAGCGCATCGGTCTCGCGGGGGGATAAGGCGCGCACCGGCTCGGGTGCTCGGCCCTGCTCCAGTTTCAATGCTTTTTGGTTCAGGAAATGCGCAATCAGGATCAGATCACGCTGCCTTGCCGCCGTAAATGCGGCCCAGGTGTCATCATCCGCCGTATGCGACATGGTGAACAGGGCAAACTGCCCGTTGGGGCCACGGATCGGAATCGAAAACCCCTGATTGCCCACGCCATGCGCAATCGCGTCTTTCTGAAACGCCCGTGCGGCGCGCGACGTCCAATCCAACCGCTTCCAATCAACCGGGTGAAACCGTTGGAAACACCCCAAAACCACTGGATCGATGCGCAGATATTCACTGTCTATATAGTGCTGCACCCACGCCGGATCATAGGTGCCATAGCCGTATTGCTCGCCATCCGCGCTGACCCAATGATAAACGATATGGTCAACACCAAGACTATCGCGCAATCCGATGATCAGGTCTTGAATCTGATCAAGAGCCTCTGCTTGCTCCAGCCTGTGCAAAAATTGATCCAGTTTCAGCGCTCTCACCCCGCACCGTCACCGGTGCCCTTTCGGACCACTGCGCAAGCTCCGCTTCAGCAACCAAACTCGTCTCGTCAAGTTGAACGGCCAATAGCGGAAGGTCGTTCTTCTGAGCAAAGTTTTTCAGGTCTGCGAGGACGCCGATGATCCAGTCATTTCCCATGATTAACCTCCTAGGATATCGTTAACGAAGTGTTAACAACCTATGGTAGCATCTTAACTTTCAATGAAATACCCACTCCTTTACCCCCCCCATTTATAGCGGGTCGCGCAAATCAGAAGATATTGATCTCAAACAGGGCAAGCCAAAAAGCAAAACGCCGGCCTGATTTGGCCGACGCTCCCTTCAGGCCCCTTCGCGCGCCATTTACGTCCGCGATTCGACCACCGCATCTTCCAGCGTGCGCAACCCGGTTTTCGGGCTTTGCACCAGCACCGCCATATTGCCGGGCTTATGCTCGTTGCGGCGCATCTTGGTATGCGCCGCAGGGATATCCGCCCAGCCAAATACCTCCGACATGCACGGGTCCAAACGGCGCTCGACCATCAACTTATTGGCCGAGGCCGCCTGCTTGAGATTGGCAAAGTGACTGCCTTGCAACCGCTTTTGATGCATCCACATATAGCGCACATCAAACGTCAGGTTATAGCCCGTCGTGCCCGCACAAATCACCACCATGCCGCCGCGCTTGCACACAAATGTCGACACCGGGAACGTGGCCTCACCGGGGTGCTCGAACACCATATCAACGTTGTTGCCCTTGCCGGTGATCTCCCAGATCGCCTTGCCAAACTTGCGGGTCTCGGTGAACCATTCCTTATACTCGGGCGTATTCACGGTGGGCATCTGGCCCCAACAGTTGAAATCCTTGCGGTTGATCACCCCCTTGGCCCCCAAAGACATCACAAACTCCCGCTTGTCCTCCTCGGATATCACCCCGATCGCATTGGCACCCGCAGTATTGATCAACTGGATGGCATAAGACCCCAGGCCACCAGAGGCCCCCCAGACCAACACGTTCTGACCCGGCTTCAACTCGTGCGGATGATGGCCAAACAACATCCGGTACGCCGTGGCCAGCGTCAGGGTGTAACAGGCACTCTCTTCCCATGTCAGATGGCGAGGGCGCGGCATCAACTGCTGCGACTGCACGCAGGTAAACTGCGCAAACGACCCGTCAGGCGTCTCATAACCCCAAATCCGCTGGCTCTCGGAAAACATCGGATCACCGCCGTTGCACTCCTCGTCATCGCCATCATCCTGATTGCAATGGATAACCACCTCGTCGCCAACCTTCCAGCGCTTGACCTTGTCACCCACCGCCCAGACGATCCCCGACGCATCAGAGCCCGCAATATGATACTGAGCCTTATGCACATCAAACGGGCTGATCGGAATACCAAGCCCCGCCCAGACGCCGTTGTAATTCACACCTGCCGCCATCACCATCACCAGCACCTCGTGGCTGTCGGGTTTGGGGCAATCGACCACTTCAACCTCGAACGCCTTTTCGGGCTCGCCGTGGCGCTCGCGACGAATGGTCCATGCATACATCTGATCGGGCACATGACCCAAGGGCGGCATTTCACCGACCTCATACAGCGGCTTTTGAGGGGCATCATAAGGTGCAGCGGTCGGTTGAGTATCCAAAGCCATTTGCGTCTCCATCAGGCGAAAAATCACATTTATGCCGCAACGCAGTATCGCGGCGTTGATCTATGGATAACGGGTGATCAAGAAACTTTGCAACCCCAAACGGACCAATTTTGTAATTTAATTACTCTGCAACCGCAGAAATTTCCGCTGCGTCTGCATCGAAATGATGCGCGATCGATCCGGCATAGTAAGCCAACAGATCATCTTCACCCGCATTGACCGATATCAGGTCCGCAGATTCGGACAACACGCCGCGCGCCAACAAATCAGCAACCGCTTCTTTTACCACCATTTCCGGCCCGCGCCTCGGGGCCGGAATCCCGCGCGCTACCAGTTCCTCTTTCAACTGGGCCACCCGCGCAACCAGCGCCTCGCGGCTGATCGGCCCTTCCAGCAACAGCACTCGGCTGACCAATGGCACCGAAAGAACAGGAATCACATCGCGTATCCGCGACATCAATTCGCGCGCCACCTCATCGGTGAAATCGCCCTGCCTGCCATCCAGAAATGCCGCCAAATTCAACGGCGTGCCAAAGCTGACAGCCGCGGTGCCAAACTTGTGAAACCGCCCCGTCACCCGCGCCCACATATGCCTGATCGTCACCGAGGCGACCTGCGAAAACGGCGGACGAAAACGGCGCACACCCGTCTTATTTGCCTTGATCAAAAACCGGTCTTCCAACACGCGGTCATAATTCAATGCAACAGGCACAAAAATCACGTCGCGACCATCGGGGCTGAAATCCGAAACGATATAATTCAACAGGCCCAGTTTCGGCTCTGCCGTGGCCCCGGTCACGCTCAAACGGCCCTCGGGAAACACCGCCTGGCTCACGCCTCCGGCGGTTGCCATCTGCACGTAGCGCGCCAAAACCCTGCGGTATAACGCGCCGCGCGACTTGCGACGAATGAAATACGCCCCCATCATGCGGATCACACCCGACAGTGGCCAGACCCGCGCCCACTCGCCCACCGCATAAGACAGCGCCCCCGCGCGCGCCGCCAAATAGGTCACCAAGACATAATCCATGTTGCTGCGATGGTTCATCACAAAGATCACCGTTGCGTTCGGGTCCAGCTTCGACAGCCCCTCGCGGTCAAACGCGCCCAGACGGATCCGGTATAGCGAGGTCGACAACCACTCTGCCAATCGGGTGCCAACGCTGAAATAGGCAGTCGCCGAAAACGATGGCACAATCTCGCGGGCATAGGACCGCGCTTTTTCGAAGGCGACGTTCTCTGGCACGTTTTCCTCGGCAGCATAATCGACAATCGCCTGGGTGATATCAGGGTCATAAATCAGCCGCTGGATCATGTCATAGCGCCTTGCCAACTTGAACGGCTCGATCGGGCGCTGCAACCGCGTGTTCAGCTTCGCAATCACCCGCTCGGCGCGTTTGCGGAAAAACCAGCGCACTGACGGGAACAGAAAATGCGACGCAAAGGTCACGACTGCAAAGAGCAGAATTAGCACGAAGGCCCACAGCGGCAGGGAAACAGTTTGCGTCATTGCGCGACCCTGACAGGGATGCGCGCAGAGGTAAATCCCGTCATGCCGCAATGCGGCGAATTGACAGCGCCACAAAATATCCGATACTACCCGTCAAAACGCAATTATGTTTCGTCAACGCAAGCAAGGAGCCGCCCCATGTCGCACCCGCAGAAAGACCGCCCCTGGCTGTTTCGCACCTACGCGGGCCACTCGACAGCCTCCGCCTCCAACGCGCTATATCGCGGCAACCTCGCCAAGGGTCAAACCGGTCTTTCCGTCGCTTTTGATCTGCCAACCCAAACCGGCTACGACAGTGACCACATCCTTGCCCGCGGTGAAGTCGGCAAAGTCGGCGTGCCCGTCAGCCACTTGGGCGATATGCGCGCATTGTTCAAAGATATCCCGCTGGAGCAAATGAACACCTCGATGACGATCAATGCCACCGCCCCTTGGCTGTTGTCGCTCTACATCGCCGTGGCCGAGGAACAGGGCGCAGACGTTACCGCCCTGCAAGGCACCGTGCAAAACGACATCATCAAGGAATACCTGTCGCGCGGCACCTATATTTGCCCGCCAGAGCCATCCTTGCGCATGATCACCGACGTCGCCGCCTATACCCGCCAACATCTGCCCAAATGGAACCCGATGAACGTGTGCAGCTACCACCTGCAAGAGGCCGGTGCGACACCCGAAGAAGAACTCGCCTTTGCGCTGGCCACCGCCTGCGCTGTGCTTGACGACCTGCGCGGCAAAGTCCCGCGCGAAAACTTCCCCGAGATGGTCGGACGCATTTCCTTTTTCGTCAACGCCGGCATCCGCTTCGTGACCGAACTGTGCAAAATGCGCGCCTTTGTCGAGCTATGGGACGAAATCTGCGCCACGCGCTATGGCGTGACCGACGCCAAATACCGCCGCTTCCGCTACGGCGTTCAGGTCAACTCGCTTGGCCTGACCGAACAACAACCCGAAAACAACGTCTACCGCATCTTGCTCGAAACCCTTGCCGTCACTCTGTCCAAAAACGCCCGCGCCCGCGCCGTGCAGCTGCCTGCCTGGAACGAGGCGCTCGGCCTGCCGCGCCCATGGGACCAACAATGGTCGCTGCGGATGCAACAAATCCTTGCCTATGAAACTGATCTTCTAGAATTCGACGACCTGTTCGACGGGAACCCCGCGATCGACCGCAAGGTAAATGCTCTCAAAGAAGGTGCGCGCGCGGAACTGGCGCAAATCGACGGCATGGGCGGCGCTGTCAAAGCCATCGCTTACATGAAGGGGCGGCTTGTCGACTCAAACGCTGCCCGCATCGCAGGCATTGAGGCTGGCACAACCACCGTGGTCGGCGTGAACAAATGGCAAGCAGGTGAGCCATCCCCGCTGACCGCAGGCGACGACGCGATCATGGTCGCGGGCCCCGCAGCCGAAGCCGACCAGCTTGCCCGCCTCGACGCATGGAAATCCGACCGCGACACCGCTGCCGTAAAAATCGCCCTTGCGACCCTGCGCGAGGCGGCCAATGACGGCAGCAACATCATGCCACCCTCCATCGCTTGCGCCCGCGCAGGGGTCACCACCGGCGAATGGGCCGACGTGATCCGAAGCGTCTTTGGCCAATACCGTGCCCCCACAGGCGTCAGCAAGAACCCGTCCAACCGCACCGAAGGGCTGGACGAGTTGCGCGACCGTGTTGACCTCGTCAGCCACGCGCTTGGCCGCCGTCTGAAATTCCTCGTCGGCAAACCCGGCCTCGACGGGCACTCCAACGGCGCCGAACAAATCGCCACCCGTGCACGCGACTGCGGCATGGATATCGCCTATGAAGGTATCCGCCTGACCCCCGATGAAATCGTCGCCGCCGCCGCCGCAGACGACGCGCATATCATCGGCCTGTCGATCCTGTCAGGTTCGCATATCCCCCTGATCGGCGAGGTCATTGCAAAACTCAACGCCGCAGGGCTTGGCCACATCCCCGTCATCGCAGGCGGCATCATCCCCGAAGCCGACGCCATCAAACTGCGCGACATGGGCGTCGCCGCCGTCTACACGCCCAAAGACTTCGAGCTGAACAAAATCATGGATGATATCATCACTCTGGTCGATCCACGCAAACTGGCTGCCGAATAACCATAACTGACCGCAATATCCGGACCAAACGCAGGATCGGCTTGCAAACGCCCCACGCCACATAATCGTGACGCCATCACGCATGGCCTCATTTAATTCTGCCCTCATCTAATTCTGCAATGCTTCGATCAGCGCCTCAAAAGTATAACTCTGCGCCACATCTCCCTTCGCACCCTTGCGAAACCGGTCGGCCACAGGCAAACAGGCCACGCCGCAAACCTGACGGGCCACCATCACTTGGGTGTCAATAAACCACAGCCGCCCACCGGGCGTCGACACATAGCCATTCATGTAAAACTGCCTGTCGCCCTCCATATCGATATCGCTCGGGATCTCGTTGAAATAGCCGCGGTCAAAATCGCCGTGGGTATGATATGATGCGGTAATCGCCAGATTGCGCGGAAACGGGGCGGCACAGCTATCTTTTGTGCCCATAACCGGTGGGCTCGCAATCATCACCCCTTGGGCGTCATAACCGATATAGCCGCAATATTCGCGCTTCTTCTCGAATGAGACCGGCTGCAAACGGGTCAAAACCTCTCTTGCAATGCGCAACTCTCCGGCGTCCTGTGCCGCAACAGCGACCGGACCGGCAAGCACAGCCACCAAAACCACAATACGCAATTGCCTCTCCAAATCCGCTCAACGCCCCGCTAGACTAGCGCGCAACAGCAAAGGAAGCCAACCATGACCATTCACATCGGCGCCAAATCCGGCGACATCGCCCCCACCGTCCTGATGCCGGGCGACCCCTACCGCGCCAAATGGGCGGCAGAATCCTATCTGGACACCCCGCGCCTTGTGAATGACGTGCGCGGCATGTTGGGCTACACTGGCACTTGGCGTGGCAACCCGGTGACCATTCAGGGGTCGGGCATGGGTATGGCCTCCATCTCGATCTACGCCAACGAACTGATCAAGGATTACAACGCGCAAACCCTGATCCGGATCGGCTCTTGCGGCGCGATGCAGGAGAATATTGCCCTGCGCGACGTTATTCTGGGCATGACCGCGACCAGCCTCTCGACCCCGTCTCGCGGTATTTTCAAAGAGATCAACTTTGCACCCTGCGCCGACTATTCCCTGCTGGCCGCGGCCGATGACGCCGCCCGCGCCAAAGGTATCACGCCACATGTCGGTGGCATCTATTCCTCGGATGTCTTCTATGACGAACGCCCCGACCTGAACGCGCAAATGACACGGCACGGCATCTTGGGCGTCGAAATGGAAGCGGCAGAACTCTACATCCTTGCTGCGCGCTACGGGCGGCGGGCACTGGCGCTTTTAACCGTTTCGGATCACCTGCTCACCCACGCGACCCTCACCTCGTCCGAGCGTGAAACCGGCTTTGGCAATATGGTCGAAATCGCCCTTGCCGCCGCATTTCCCAGCTAGCGACCATGGGTGCGATCATAGGCATTGACCTGCGGTTGCACCCAGTCATCCAAAGCACCCGCCTCGGGGGCAAAAACCTGCATCTTCAACGGATGACACGCCGCCGCGTCGCTGGAATGCTCGGCACTACAATCCCCACCCGGACAGGCACTCAACACCGCCACAAGATCAATCTCGGCAAATAACTCCAGATAATCACCCACCCGCACAGGGCTGGCTTTCATAAAATACTGGCCGGTATCGCGGGTAAATCCGGTGCACATAAACAGGTTCATCACATCATGCACATGGGCCTCGGCCTGCGCCAACGACAACCCCGCATACTCCGCCAAGGCGCGGGTCAGGTTGGAATGACAACAATGGTGGTAATCACCGCCCGACAATAACTTGCCCGTATAAGGATCACAGCGCGTGCCAATCACATCATGCACAGAGCCACCAAAGCCGTCGATGCCATACCATGCCAATGTATCCTCAAACACCGTGGCCATCGGGCGCAAATACGGAAAACTCGACCACAAACGATCACCGGTGGTGACATGCGTGCCATGCAGCGCGCGGGTTTTACCCGCATAAAACCGCTCCGCCAGATCACCCTTGGCAAACAGGTTCAAATCTCCAACCTGCGGCCCATCCACGGCACTCATGCGCAAAAAGCACCCCGCAGGCACCTCGATCACAGCCGCCTCTCGCGGTGGCACCATGACCTCTTCTACCAAACGCGCACCCTGCCTCGCCGCTTGATAAAGCGCCATGTCAGGCTGCGGCAACGTATCATTGGGATAGCAGATCACAGGCCTCACCGCGCGGCGGACATCAGCGTCTTTTGGTTCGCTCACCATGACTATGCTCCTCTTTGGTTTTCAAATATCCCCGTGATACGCAAAACGCCGCCCCGAAGGGCGGCGCAAAAATATCCGCACCCCGATCAGGCGTTAAACCACACGCTCGACCATCTTCTTCTTGATATGCGCAATCGCCTTGGCAGGGTTCAACCCTTTTGGGCAAGTCTTGGCGCAGTTCATAATCGTATGACAGCGATACAGCTTGAACGGATCTTCCAACTCGTCCAACCGCTCTCCGGTCGCCTCGTCGCGGCTGTCAATAATCCAGCGATAGGCGTGCAACAACGCAGCCGGTCCCAGATAGCGATCACCATTCCACCAATACGACGGGCATGAGGTGGAACAACAGGCACACATCACGCACTCATAAAGACCGTCCAGCTTTTCGCGGTCCTCGATCGACTGGCGCCACTCTTTGGCAGGGGCGGCTGTCTTGGTCTCAAGCCACGGCATGATGCTCGCGTGCTGGGCGTAAAAATGCGTCAGATCAGGGATCAAATCCTTGACCACAGGGGTATGTGGCAGCGGATAAATCTTCACGTCACCCTTCACCTCGTCCATGCCGTAAATACACGCCAGCGTATTGATGCCATCAATGTTCATCGCGCAAGACCCGCAAATCCCCTCTCGGCATGACCGGCGGAACGTCAAGGTCGGATCAATCTCGTTCTTGATCTTGATCAGCGCATCCAGAACCATCGGACCACAGCTATCCATATCAATGAAATACGTGTCCAAACTCGGGTTTTTGCCATCATCAGGGTTCCAGCGATAGATCTGCAACTTGCGCAGGTTTACAGCCCCCTGTGGCTTTGGCCATGTCTTGCCCGTCACCATGCGGCTATTCTTCGGAAGGGTCAGTTCAACCATCGTTCATTCTCCTCGCGGGGGCTCGCCCCAAACCTTACTCTAACGCAGCACAGGGCGACGAATGGGCCCCTCACCGGTTAATTCAATGACACAGCGATCATAGACCGCATTGGGATCAGCCCCGCGCAAATAGTCGGCCGTGATGCCGATCTCGGCACTTGTAAACGGCCCGGTATTGCTATTGGCACCAAAGGTCACGCTGCCCGTGGGGCCTTGGGCGGCGCGCGCACGCTCTTCACAGCGGTCAGCCGCGCGCGCAGGGTCGATCTGCGGCGCCGTGCAGGCACTTAACCCCATCAACCCCAGCACAGCGACGCGCATCATACCGCATCCCCCGTGCAATACAGCGTGCCGGCATACATCCCCGTCACACCCGCAGGGCAACCGTCCCTGCCAATTCTCGCAGGCTCGGGAACCGTCTCGACCGGCAATGTGGACTGCACCGGCACAACCGGCGCGGGCGTCATCGGCGTCACTGGCAACGGCGCAAGCGGCACCACCTGCATCCCGTCCGCCAAGGACAACGGCTGCCCGGCACAGGCATTGATCTGAGCGGCCTGCGCGGCGGTAATCCGGTCATACGGCACCGCGCGCGCCCGCGGCAGACCGCCGTCAAACGTCACTTGGGTCTGCAATTGCCCTGCCATTCCCAATTCGGCCTTACACGCCACCAGCGCCAGTTCCATCTGCTCGGCCTGCGCGCTCAACGTCGGGCCCTGCGCTGTGCAAGCCCCCAACGCCATCGCAGTCACCGCAGATGCAACACGGCCCAGCATCAGAATGTCCGTTCTTTTGGCGCGATTTTCTTAAGACTGATCCCGCCCTCTTTCTCGGTCGTCAACGGTGCGGTAATCACAGGGCGATGGGATAGCTTGACCGATGTGCCATCAACCCGGCTAATCGTATGCACGCGCCAGTTTTCATCGTCTCGGGTCGCATAGTCCTCATGGGCATGTGCGCCACGGCTTTCCTTGCGGGCCTCGGCACCCACAATCGTGGCCAGCGCATTGGGCATCAGGTTGGTCAGCTCAAGCGTTTCCATCAGATCGGAATTCCACACCATCGACCGGTCCGTGACCTTGATCGCGTCCATCTTAGCCGCAACCGCCGTCATCTTCTCGACGCCTTCTTTCAACGTCTTGTCGGTGCGGAACACCGCCGCATCCGCCTGCATGGTTTTCTGCATCTCAAGGCGCAACTCGGCGGTGCCAATATCGCCCGAGGCATGACGCAAGCCGTCAAAGCGGTCAAACGCACGGTCCACCGAGGCCTGATTGACCGCAGGGTGCGATGCATCCCGATCCACAATCTTGCCCGCCTGAATAGCCGCCGCACGGCCAAACACCACGAGGTCAATCAAGCTATTGGAGCCAAGCCGGTTCGCGCCATGCACAGAGGCACACCCCGCCTCGCCCACAGCCATCAGACCCGGCACAATCGCATTGGGATCTTTCTTGGTCGGGTTCAAAACCTCGCCATGATAATTCGTCGGAATACCGCCCATGTTATAGTGCACCGTCGGCAACACAGGGATCGGCTCCTTGGTCACATCAACACCCGCAAAAATCCGCGCAGATTCCGAAATCCCCGGCAAGCGCAGGTTCAGCGCCTCGGCAGGCAAATGGTTCAGGTTCAAATGGATATGATCCTTGCCCGCGCCAACACCACGGCCCTCGCGAATTTCCATCGTCATACAGCGCGACACATAATCGCGCGGTGCCAAATCCTTATAATTGGGCGCATAACGCTCCATAAACCGCTCGCCCTCGGAGTTGGTCAGATACCCGCCCTCGCCGCGCGCGCCCTCGGTGATCAAACAACCCGCGCCATAAATCCCCGTCGGGTGAAACTGCACAAATTCCATATCCTGCAACGCAAGCCCCTGACGGGCCACCATGCCGCCGCCATCGCCTGTGCAAGTATGCGCTGATGTGGCGCTGAAATACGCCCGACCATAGCCGCCCGTCGCCAAAACCGTGGTCTTGGCATTAAACACATGCATCGTGCCATCATCCAATTTCCACGCCACAACCCCCTGACACTGCCCGTCCTCGGACATGATCAGATCGGTCGCGAAATACTCGATATAAAACTCGGCCTGTTCCTTCAAAGACTGGCCATAAAGCGTGTGCAAAATCGCATGACCCGTGCGGTCGGCGGCGGCACATGTGCGCTGCACCGGGGGACCATCACCAAACTCTGTCGTGTGACCACCAAAGGGGCGCTGATAAATCTTGCCCTCTTCGGTGCGCGAGAAAGGCACGCCATAATGCTCCAACTCATACACCGCCTTGGGGGCCTCGCGCGCCAGATACTCCATCGCGTCGGTATCACCGAGCCAGTCAGAGCCTTTCACAGTGTCAAACATATGCCACTGCCAGCTATCCGGCCCCATATTGCCAAGCGATGCCGCAATCCCGCCTTGGGCTGCAACAGTGTGCGACCGGGTCGGGAAAACCTTGGTGATACAGGCGGTTTTCAGCCCCTGCTCGGCCAAGCCGAGTGTTGCGCGCAACCCCGCACCACCCGCGCCAATTACAATGGCATCATAAGTGTGGGTTTCATATTCATAAGCGGCCATTGTCATCTACTCCGGCGAAATTAAAGGGCGACGCGCAGCACGGCAAGAACACCGAACGCAGCAGCACCGTAAGAAAGGCAAATCATGGCGATGATCAGAACCTTGCGAGGGGTGCCCTGCACATAGTCCTCGATCAACGTCTGCACACCACTGCGGAAATGATAAAAGCCGACCAGCAACGTCAAGACAGCAATCCCCGCAGGAATAGGTCGCTGATAATAGGCCAGTATATCCTCATAAGGCTGCCCCAGAATGGCACCAAAGGTGAAAATAAACTGCGGCACCAGCCCGACAAGGGCGACCGAACTGATGATCATCCGCCAATGCTTCATGGTGCCCGACTTTGCCGACCCCATGCCAACGGCGCGCTTACGATCTGTCATAAATCCCATAGCAACAGCCCCCTACAAAACAATGACGGTGAAAATGGTCATCAGCACCGAGGCGATGATCATCACCAGACCAGCGGCTTCGGATTTATCAACATCCAACATGCGACCCGAATCCCAGATCAAATGGCGAATGCCGCCAAACATGTGATACCAGATCGCCCATGTGGACAAAAACAACACCAGATCGCCAAACCAGCTGCGCATAAACCCGTCAGCGGTGGCAAACGCATCCGGCCCGGTCGCCAAAGCAACAAACCACCACACGATCATCAATGCCGCGACCAGCAAGGCATTGCCCGTAAGACGCACAAAAATCGACGTCATCGACACCAGTTGCGGACGATATATCGTCAAATGCGGCGATAGCGGGCGATTGCCCCGGTTCACATCAGCCATTCCATAGCTCCCTAAACGACGGCGCTCTCGCGCGATTTATATGCTTTTTGCACTATCTAGCTTGCAGAGTCACGCAGCCAACCCTGAATAAATCATGAAAACATGCCCCGTTAGCGATAAAATCCCAGCTTGTGATCACACTCCAAATTTATGTGATCACAACGCGCAGACAATCAAACCGGCATCAACGCCCAATAATCCAGATCCAACAACACCTCTGGCAGATACTTGCCATCCTGCCCGCGCAACGCGCCCGCCGCCCCCTTGGTTGCCACCAACCGCAACCGCACGGCCCCGACGCTTGGCGTGCTTGTCTCGGCCTTATCCAGCACTTCACTCCACGCCCGCACCGTATCACCCGCAAAACAAGGGTTCGCGTGGGCTCCGCCATTCAACGCCAGCATCATCTGCGCATTAGCCAAGCCATTAAATGACAAGGCCCGCGCCAGCGAGATCACATGCCCGCCATAAATCAGCCGCTTGCCATCGGCGCGGTTGGTGGCGTCAAAATGCACCTTTGCGGTATTCTGCCACAGGCGCGTGGCCAGCATATGCTCGGCCTCTTCCACCGTCACTCCGTCAACATGGTCAATCACCTCGCCCACGGTGTAATCACCAAACCGGTGCGGCTCTCCTGCCTGCGCAAAATCATAGCGCGCAAAATCCAAACCCTCGGGGATCACCAGATCAGCCGGATCAACCACGGCTTTCAACGCGGGAATAACCGCAACAGGCGCTGCACCATCCGCACGGCGCTTGACCATCACCCAACGCACATAGTCCAACACCGGCTTGCCATGCTGATTAGTCCCCGTCGTGCGGACCCAAACAACCCCCGTCTTGCCGTTGGAATTCTGCTTGACCCCAATCACCTGCGACGTGGCGGTCAGCGTATCGCCGACCCAAACAGGGGCCAGCCAACGCCCCTCGGCATAGCCCAAATTCGCCACCGCATTCAGCGACACATCCGGCACTGTCTTGCCAAACACCACATGAAACGCGATCAAATCATCCAGCGGACTGGCTGGCAAACCACACTGCCGGGCAAATTCATCGGACGAATGCAGCGCACCTCGGGCCGGATACAGCGCATGATACAGCGCCCTCTCTCCGCCCGAAATCGTGCGCGGCACCGCGTGGGCAATCACATCGCCTACGCGGTAATCCTCAAAAAACCGGCCCGCATTGGTCTTGGACATTTACGCCTCGCCCAGCTTCATCTCGCGCGAATATGTGCCCTCGGCATCCTTGGTCACCGCCTGCCCACAGCGCATCACGCCATTGGCTGCGTCAAAGGCATATTGCGGCGGCCCGTGCAGCACCCAGCCCTTCGACAAGGCCTCGGTCACGCGGTGGCAAAAATCGGACGTGTCGTCATTGGTGATAAAACGATATACAATCATTGGGTTATCCAAACGGGTTATAGCCAAGGGCTTTGTGAATGACCGCCACAACCGCGACCACCACAATGGTCACAATCACAGCCGTGATCTCTTTCTTCATGGGCACCGCCTGATACGGCCCGCGTGGCCCATTGGCGCGGTTGATCACCACAACCTCTGCGGCGGCCCAAACAAACAACCCGCCAAACAACACAAACGACGGCGTATCGCCATTGACCAACAGATGCGCCACCGCAAACAACATCACCGCCGTCAGTTGCGGATGACGAATATACTTGGTCAGCTTGGTCTTGGCCGCACTGGTCGCAAACACATAAAACGCAAGCACCATCAGCAGGTTATTGATCCCTGTCATCGGCGCCGTGCGACCCCAATACACCGTGCCCTGCGCGGATTTGTAACCCGTCACCATCAACACAATCGCCAAAATCGCGCCGACCGCGACAACAATCTTGCCCTTATCGCCAAATCCGGCGCGATGCTCAGGGCCTGCCCGCTTCCAGAAATGAACTGCCGCCCATAGAACAAGACCAAGACTAAGTAGTAACATTATGCCTCCAATGCGGCGATGGCCGCGGCTTTTGCAATCGTCGCCTTTGCGGTGACAATATGCAAGTTCTCAACGATCTTTCCATCCACAACCGCCACACCGTCCGTCGTCGCCTCAAAGGCGGCAATCTGGCGGGCTGCCAGATCAATCTCGGCCTCGCTGGGACCAAAGGCTGCATTACAAATCGCGACCTGCGCGGGATGGATCAAGGTCTTGCCATCAAACCCCATATCGCGGCCCTCGGCACACTCAATCGCCAGGCCCGCATCATCCTTGAACGCATTAAAAACCCCGTCCAGCACCACGATCCCCGCCGCCTTTGCCGCCAAGACAGACATCTGCAATGCCGTCATCAACGCCGCGCGCGTCCGGCTATTGATATCTTTCGCCAAATCGTTCGTGCCCAGCACAAACCCCGCCATGCGCGGATGTGCCGCAATCTCTGCGGCGTTCAAAACACCCTGCGGGGTCTCGATCATCGCCCAAATCGGCTTGTCAGGGATCAACGCCGCCAATGCATCCACATCAGCCGCCCCGTTCACCTTAGGCAACAAAACCGCATCGCAGTCCATCACACTAATCGCCTTGGCATCATCCACGCCCCAGGGCGTCTCCAGCCCGTTCATCCGCACCACACGCAAACGCGGCCCATAACCACCCTGCGCAAGACAGCCCGCAAGGGTCTGACGCGCACCCACTTTGGCATCAGGCGCCACCGCATCCTCCAGATCAAACAAGATCACATCCACAGACAACCCCCGCGCCTTATCCAACGCGCGCTCTTTTGATCCCGGAATATACAGCGCAGAACGATACGGGCGGTCAGTCATAGTGTCTTCCTTGCAATGATGTTGGGCCAAATTGGCCAGAAATCACCCGATCATTCAACCACAAATCCGCCGCAGCGCAGCATCAGCACCCGCAACAGGGCACCGTGACGGTGGTTTAACCCGTTGCCCAGAGGCTTGCCGCAATACTTCCCCCACCGGCAGACCACATCGGCCCGCCACATTTAGAAAGGTCAAACAGATGAACAGGAACTTCTTTGTTTTATCACTGGGGATTGGCGCCATGCTCTTGGCTGCCCACACGGCACAGGCACAAACCGCCAATACCTGCGCAGATCACGCAACAATCGTCGCACAGCTCGCCTCGCAATTTGGCGAACGCCGGATGGGTATGGGGCTTGCGGGCTCCAGCAGCGTGCTGGAAATCTTCGCCTCCGACGACACCGGCACATGGTCGATCACCGTGACATCCGCGGGCGGGCCCACTTGCCTTGTGGCGGCCGGGCAATCCTACCAAGCGATGGACGACCCGCTGCCCGACACCAGCGAGGGCGCCTAGATAATAGCGATCCAGATCAGCCGGATGCCCGTCAACGTCAGCAACACATACGTCAGACCAAAAAACAGTCGCTCGGGAACCAGATGGTGCATCCGCACCCCGATCCACGCACCCAACAGCGCAAAAGGGGCCAACACCAACGATCCCCAAAACGTGTCCCACGTGAAAATCCCCAAATAGAAGTAGGGGAAGAATTTCATCCAGTTGACTGCCCAGAACGTCACAACCGTAGTGGCTTGATAGGCCAGCTTGCTTAACCCCTGCGACAACATGAAAACGGCGGCGGGCGGTCCCCCCGCATGGCTGATAAAGCTGGTAAATCCCGCCACAGCCCCCGCCGTCCACGCATAGCGGCGCGCAAACGGCAATCTGCGCACTTTCAAAATCCCACTGCTTTGCGCCATCTGAAACGCCACAAACAGCAAACACATCACCCCGATCAGCACCCGGAAAATATCAGCGTTGACCGCCGTGTAAATCCACGCCGCAAACAGCACGCCGGGGATCGCACCGATGATCATGCCCTTGGCAGACGGGCCATCCCACTTGCGCCAATAAGGCTTCAACGTGGCGGCATCGACCAGCATGAACAGTGGCAAAATGATACCCAGCGCAGCCCCCGGCGGCACCACCAACGCCAGAATCGCCCCCGCGACAAAGGCCGCCCCCGAGCCAAATCCGCCTTTGGAAATCCCCCCGAAAATGATCGCAGGTATCCCCAGCGCGAAAAACTGCCAGTCGAAATCGATCACATAAAAGTCCTGATATCTCTTGCGTGTTAACCGGTCTTTAGCGCAGCTCGGTCTAAGCACCTATAGCGAAATTTGTGATGCTGCACCGCGGCGGACTTGCTTTGCCGCGCACAAAGCCTTACGCCATGCTGCAAATTCAACCCATATAGGACGCTTCAAATGGCCAGACCCAAGATAGCCCTCATCGGCGCCGGACAGATCGGCGGCACGCTTGCCCACCTCGCAGCGGTCAAGGAACTCGGCGATGTTGTTTTGTTCGACATCTCCGACGGCACCCCGCAAGGCAAGGCGCTCGATATCGCCGAATCAGGCCCGGCGGCCAAGTTTGACGGCTCCTTCAAAGGCACCAACGACTACGCCGACATCGCAGGCGCCGACGTCTGCATCGTAACCGCCGGCGTGCCGCGCAAACCGGGCATGTCGCGTGATGATCTTTTGGGCATCAACCTCAAAGTGATGAAATCCGTGGGCGAGGGCATTGCCGCCCATGCGCCAAACGCTTTCGTTATCTGTATTACCAACCCGCTTGATGCGATGGTCTGGGCGCTGCAAACATTCTCCGGCCTGCCATCACATATGGTGTGCGGCATGGCGGGTGTTCTGGACTCGGCACGCTTCCGGCACTTTTTGGCGGAAGAATTCAACGTCTCGATGCGCGACGTCACAGCCTTTGTTCTGGGCGGGCACGGCGACACGATGGTGCCGCTGGAACGCTACTCGACCGTTGCAGGCATCCCTTTGCCAGATCTGGTGAAAATGGGCTGGACCACACAAGATAAACTTGACGCCATCGTGCAGCGCACGCGCGACGGCGGTGCCGAAATTGTCGGCCTGTTGAAAACCGGTTCTGCCTTCTACGCACCCGCAACATCAGCCATCGAAATGGCCGAAGCCTTCCTCAAAGACCAGAAACGTCTGTTGCCCTGTGCTGCACATGTTGACGGGGCTTACGGGCTCGACGGGTTCTATGTTGGGGTGCCAACCGTGATTGGCGCTGGCGGCATCGAACGGGTTGTGGAAATCCAGATGAACAAAGACGAGCAAGCGATGTTCGACAAATCGGTTGACGCGGTCAAAGGACTGGTTGCCGCCTGCAAAGAGATCGACGGCTCGCTCGCCTAAGCCTTTCTTGTCGTGCACAGGCATCGGGCGTCCCGTCGGGGCGCCCTTTTTTCGTCTTCCACACCGGATTCATGGCCGTGACCCGAAACAAGGTGCCGTGATACCCGCCGGAATTAACCATTTCGAATCGGTATTGCTGCAATCCGCCAGATTTTGTGATCACGCGCGAAAAACCTGTGATCACAAATGTCGGATTTTCAAGCAATGTTCATAAATCGTTGTTCTTTTGCGTGTCGGACTGTGGTTCAAATGACCGACACCCAGAAACGCAAGGGACGCATTGATGAATATCCACGAATACCAGGCCAAGGCACTCCTCGCCTCCTACGGGGCGCCGGTCAGCGATGGCCGCGCTGTTCTCAAGGCTGAAAACGCCAAAACAGCCGCCGGCGAAATGGACGGCCCGCTTTGGGTGGTCAAGGCACAAATCCACGCAGGTGGCCGCGGCAAAGGTAAATTCAAAGAGGCCGATGCAGGCGACGCGGGCGGCGTGCGCTTGACAAAATCCGCCACCGAGGCCGCCCAAGAGGCCAAGAAAATGCTGGGGCGCACCCTTGTGACACATCAGACCGGCCCCGCCGGCAAGGTCGTGAACCGGATCTATATCGAAGACGGTTCCGGCATCGAGACTGAAATGTATCTGGCGCTGCTGGTCGACCGCCAAACCAGCCGCATCGGCTTTGTCGTCTCCACCGAGGGCGGCATGGACATCGAAGAAGTCGCCGCAAACACGCCCGAGAAAATCCTGAACTTCACCGTTGATCCGGCCACAGGCTACCAGGCGTTCCATGGCCGCCGCGTCGCCTTTGCGCTGGGTCTCAAAGGCCCGCAGATCAAACAATGCGTCACCTTGATGGGCCAGCTCTACAAGGCATTCACCGAAAAAGACATGGAAATGCTGGAAATCAACCCGTTGATCGTGACCGACAAAGGCGACCTCAAGGTGCTTGACGCCAAGGTGTCGTTTGATGGCAACGCGATCTACCGGCACGCTGACATTGCGGCGCTTCGCGATGAAACCGAAGAAGACCCCAAAGAACTTGCCGCCTCCAAGTTCGACCTGAACTATATCGCGCTTGACGGTGAAATCGGCTGCATGGTCAACGGCGCGGGTTTGGCGATGGCGACAATGGACATCATCAAACTTTATGGCGCAGAGCCTGCCAACTTTCTCGACGTGGGTGGCGGTGCGACCAAGGAAAAAGTCACCGAGGCGTTCAAGATCATCACCTCCGATCCGCAGGTCAAAGGCATTTTGGTCAACATTTTCGGCGGCATCATGCGCTGCGACGTCATCGCCGAAGGGGTCGTCGCCGCAGTCAAGGAAGTCGGGCTGAAAGTGCCCCTGGTTGTGCGCCTCGAGGGCACAAACGTGGCCGAAGGCAAAGCAATCATCAACAACTCCGGTCTCGACGTGATCGCGGCGGATGATCTGAAAGATGGCGCGCAGAAAATCGTCGCCGCAGTAAAGGGACAAAGAGATGACAAAAGTTAAACTCGCAATCACCATAGCCGGCGTCCTTGTTTTGGCAGGCTGCGCACAAACCAACGACGTGGGCGCTGCGGTCCGGAACGGGCCACAAGTCCAAAGCCCCTCTGCCGCTGCGCCGGGCGGCAGGCTGCCCGACGGCACAACCGCCGATCCGGTGATCATCGACGACAGCGCGCCCATGGTGGCCCCCGCCGTCACCGCACCCGCGTCCACCGGCAGTATCTTCGAATTCATAGGCTAAGGCGCGCATCTTTCCACTGCCCCGCGGGCGTGGTTTTGATACAGTCAGTCTCGCTAAAAAAAGCGGCGCAAACGGCGTCGCATTTACGCACTTAAGGAGGCCCATATGGCCATTCTCGTCGACGAAAACACACGCGTCATCTGTCAGGGTCTTACCGGCTCGCAGGGCACATTCCACTCCGAGCAGGCCATTGCTTACGGCACCAAAATGGTCGGTGGCGTGACCCCGGGCAAAGGCGGGCAAACCCATCTGGACCTGCCGATCTTCAACTCCGTGCACGAGGCGATGCATGTCACCGACGCCAATGCTTCGGTGATCTACGTGCCGCCGCCGTTTGCCGCCGACAGTATCCTCGAGGCGATCGATGCGGAAATGGCGCTGATCATCTGCATCACCGAAGGCATCCCTGTGCTCGACATGATGCGGGTCAAACGCGCACTCGAAGGCTCCAAATCGCGCCTGATCGGGCCAAACTGCCCGGGCGTCATCACACCTGATGCCTGCAAAATCGGCATCATGCCCGGCCACATCCACAAACGCGGCTCGGTGGGCGTTGTGTCCCGCTCCGGCACACTGACCTATGAGGCGGTCAAACAGACCTCCGATCTGGGCCTTGGCCAGTCCACGGCTGTGGGCATCGGCGGCGACCCGATCAAAGGGACCGAACATATCGACGTGCTCAACATGTTCCTTGACGACGACGAGACACATTCAATGATCATGATCGGCGAAATCGGCGGCTCCGCCGAAGAAGAAGCCGCAGAATTCCTGGCCGACCAGCGTAAAAAAGGCCGCTGGAAACCCACCGCCGGCTTCATCGCAGGGCGCACAGCCCCTCCGGGCCGCCGCATGGGTCACGCTGGCGCGATTGTTGCTGGTGGCAAAGGCGACGCAGAATCCAAAATCGAAGCGATGAAATCCGCAGGCATCATCGTCGCCGACAGCCCCGCCACACTTGGCGAAGCTGTGATCGCGGCAATCGGTTAACTTTTGCATCAAAGGGGTCAGCGACCACCGCTGGCTCCACCCGTAATCAAGCCTCCCTTATCCAGCCGTCATCCCGCTGAGGTCACACTATGAACGATCACTCCCCCAACGATCAACTCCACGCATCGTCCTTCCTGCAAGGCCACAATGCCCAATACGTCGAGCAGCTTTACGCGCGCTACGCCGACAACCCCGATGCGGTCGATGCAAGCTGGCGGGCGTTTTTCAAATCCTTGGGCGACACCCCTGCGGATGCAAAGGCAGAGGCCGCAGGCCCGTCATGGGGCCGCGCCGATTGGCCGCCGGTGCCAAACGACGACCTGACCGCCGCCCTTGACGGGCAATGGCCCGCCGAGCCTGCCGCCGCGGGCGACAAGATCAAAGCCAAAGCTGCCGAAAAAGGTGTAAACCTCAACGAGACCCAAGTCCGCACCGCCGTGCTCGACAGTCTGCGTGCGCTCATGCTGATCCGCGCCTACCGTATCCGTGGCCACCTGATTGCCGACCTCGACCCGCTTGGGATGCGCGACACGAAAGCACACCCCGAGCTTGACCCCGCCTCCTACGGCTTTGAAGCCTCCGACATGGACCGCCCGATATTCATCGACAATGTGCTGGGCCTCGAAGTGGCCACAATGGCCGATATTCTTGCGATCGTGCGCCGGACATATTGCGGCACTTTCGCGCTGCAATACATGCATATCTCCAACCCTGAAGAGGCGGGTTGGCTCAAGGAACGCATTGAGGGCTACGGCAAGGAAATCTCCTTCACCCAAAACGGCCGCAAGGCAATTCTGAACAGCCTTGTGCAGGCCGAAGGGTTCGAGAAATTCCTGCATGTGAAATACATGGGCACCAAGCGGTTTGGCCTTGATGGCGGCGAAAGCCTGATCCCCGCGATGGAACAGATCATCAAACGCGGCGGGCAATTGGGGCTTGAAGACATCGTGATCGGGATGCCGCACCGTGGCCGTCTGTCTGTGCTTGCCAACGTCATGCAAAAACCTTACCGCGCTATTTTCAACGAATTCCAGGGCGGCTCGTTCAAACCAGAAGATGTGGACGGCTCCGGCGATGTGAAATACCATCTTGGTGCATCCTCTGATCGGCAGTTCGACGACAATTCCGTGCACCTGTCACTCACCGCCAACCCCTCGCATCTCGAAGCTGTAAACCCCGTTGTCTTGGGCAAAGTGCGCGCCAAGCAAGACCAGAAAAACGACGTGGATCGCACAAAGGTCATGGCAATTTTGCTGCACGGCGACGCGGCCTTTGCGGGTCAAGGCGTTGTTGCCGAAGGCTTTGGTCTGTCTGGCCTCAAGGGGCACAAAACCGGCGGCACCATGCATATCGTGGTCAATAACCAGATCGGCTTCACCACCGCACCGCATTTTTCGCGCTCCTCCCCCTACCCCACCGACATCGCGCTGATGGTCGAGGCGCCGATTTTCCACGTCAACGGCGACGATCCCGAAGCGGTGGTTCACGCCGCCCGCGTGGCGACAGAATTCCGCCAGAAATTCCACAAGGATGTGGTTCTCGACATCATCTGCTACCGCCGCTTTGGCCACAACGAGGGTGACGAGCCGATGTTCACCAATCCGGTGATGTATAAAAAGATCAAAAAGCAGAAAACCACGCTGACGCTCTATACAGAGCGGCTGATCAAAGACGGGTTGATCCCCGAGGGCGAAATCGAAGACATGAAAGCGGCGTTTCAGGCACATCTGAACACAGAATTCGAGACCGGCAAGACCTTTAAGCCCAACAAGGCCGACTGGCTGGACGGCAAGTGGTCGCATCTTGACCGCAATCAGGAAGACTACCAACGCGGCGCCACGGCAATCGACGAAAAAACCTTCACCGATGTTGGCAAGGCGCTCACGACCGCCCCCGCCGATTTCCCTTTGCACAAAACCATCACCCGCCTGATGGACGCCAAGGCGCAGATGTTCGAAAGCGGTGAAGGGTTTGACTGGGCCACTGCCGAAGCACTGGCATTCGGGTCCCTGCAAACCGAAGGCTACCCCGTGCGCCTGTCTGGCCAAGACTGCACCCGCGGCACATTCAGCCACCGGCACTCGGGCCTGATCAATCAAGACACCGAAGAGCGCTACTACCCTCTCAACCACATCCGCGAGGGCCAGGCACACTACGAAGTCATCGACAGTATGCTCTCGGAATACGCGGTTCTGGGCTTTGAATACGGCTATTCCTTGGCCGAACCCAACGCGCTGACCCTGTGGGAGGCCCAATTCGGCGATTTCGCCAATGGCGCACAGATCATGTTCGACCAATTCATCTCGTCGGGCGAAAGCAAATGGCTGCGCATGTCGGGTCTCGTCTGCCTGCTGCCGCATGGCTATGAAGGGCAAGGTCCCGAACATTCCTCGGCCCGTCTTGAGCGGTTCCTGACCATGTGCGGCGGCGACAACTGGATCGTGGCAAACTGCACAACACCGGCCAACTACTTCCACATCCTGCGGCGACAACTGCACCGCAGCTACCGCAAACCGCTGATCATGATGGCGCCAAAATCATTGCTGCGGCACAAAATGGCGGTTTCCAAAGCAGAGGAATTCACCACCGGATCCTCCTTCCACCGCGTTTTGTGGGATGATGCACAGCATGGCAACTCTGACACCAAACTGGCAGCAGACGCCAAAATCAAACGGGTCGTGATGTGCTCGGGCAAAGTCTACTACGACCTGCTGGAAGAACGCGACGCACGCGGCATCACCGACGTCTACCTGATGCGCTATGAACAGTTTTACCCTTTCCCCGCACAATCCGCCGTAAAAGAACTCGAACGGTTCAAAAACGCACAAATGGTCTGGTGTCAGGAAGAACCCAAAAACCAGGGCGCATGGTCGTTTATGGAACCCAACCTCGAATGGGTCCTGACACGGATCAACGCCAAAAACACACGGCCCATCTATGCGGGCCGCACCGCCGCGGCATCCCCTGCAACGGGACTTGCCAGCAGACATAAAGCCGAACAAGCAGCCCTCGTAAACGATGCGCTGACAGTCGAAGGATCAAAAAAATGAGCACCGAAGTCCGCGTCCCAACCCTGGGCGAATCTGTCACAGAGGCCACCGTCGCCACCTGGTTCAAACAACCCGGCGATACCGTCGCTGTCGACGAAATGCTCTGCGAGCTGGAAACAGACAAAGTCACCGTCGAAGTGCCCAGCCCAGTCGCCGGCACCCTGTCCGAAATCGTCGCCGCCGAGGGTGAAACCGTCGGCGTTGACGCGCTCCTCGCCCAAATCGCACAAGGCGACGCAGCCCCCGCACCCAAAGCGGAGGCCAAAGGACCAAAAGTCGCAGCCGAACCCGCAGCAGGCCCCGCACCCGTCGTCCCCCGCAGCGACATTGAAAACGCCCCCTCCGCCAACAAACTGATGGCCGAGAACAACCTGTCGGACCTCAAAGGCACCGGCAAAGATGGCCGCGTGATGAAAGAAGACGTGCTCAAGGCGTTAAGCACCACAACCCCCGCCGCAACCACCGCCGCCCCCGCGCGCGCCGCCTCCGATGACCCGCGCGAAGAACGCGTTAAAATGACCCGCCTGCGCCAAACCATCGCCAAGCGTTTGAAAGACAGCCAGAACACCGCCGCCATGCTCACCACCTATAACGAGGTCGACATGACCGCCGTGATGGACCTGCGCAACGACTACAAAGACCTGTTTGTGAAAAAGCACGGCGTCAAACTCGGCTTCATGTCCTTCTTTACCAAGGCCTGCATCCACGCCTTGGGTGAGGTCCCCGAGGTCAACGCCGAGATTGACGGCACCGATGTGGTTTACAAAAACTACGTCAACATGGGGATAGCCGCTGGCACGCCCACCGGCCTCGTGGTTCCCGTGATCCGCGACGCCGACCAGATGTCGTTTGCGGGTATCGAGAAAGCCATTGCCGAAATGGGCGCCAAAGCCCGCGACGGCAAACTCTCGATGGCCGACATGTCAGGCGGCACATTCACCATCTCCAACGGCGGCGTCTACGGCTCGCTGATGT
>TARA_R110002167_G_scaffold354322_1_pt1 | contig 82451 bp, 76 predicted proteins | sample TARA_R110002167 | Tara Oceans TARA_R110002167 (sample SAMEA4398238) | marine metagenome | biome: Polar Biome; feature: [MES] marine water layer (ENVO:01000295) within the mesopelagic zone...; material: water (ENVO:00002006), including particulate matter (ENVO:01000060) such...
GATGCGCATTATAGGCACCACACGTTTTTGCGCAAGGCCTTTTTTAAGGTTATTTGTTATTTCTGGCTTGTTTGCGGATAATTTAGCCTGACCAGCTAGTTTTTAAGCATTATACTGTCACAAACCATGAATCTATAAGGATTGTTATGTCGACTAATATAAGAACTTACCAAGGAATTCACCCTAATTTAGCTGATAACGTCTATGTTGACGAGTCTGCAGTGCTGGTTGGTGACATTAAATTAGACCATGACGCGAGTGTTTGGCCATTAGTTGCTGCGCGCGGTGACGTAAATAAGATACGTATAGGTAAACGCAGTAACGTGCAGGACGGCAGCATATTACATGTAAGCCGTAAGTCTTCGGCAAATCCTGATGGGCATCCATTGATTATTGGTGATGATGTCACTATTGGTCACAAAGCAATGCTCCATGGCTGCAAGATTGGTCATCGCGTACTTATCGGTATGGGTGCTATCTTACTTGATGGTGCAATAGTAGAAGATGATGTGATTGTGGGAGCCGGTTCATTAGTTCCTCCCAATAAAGTTTTGCAGAGTGGTTATTTATATGTTGGCAGTCCATGTAAACAAGTAAGGCCATTAACTGAAGCCGAACGTGCATTTTTACCACAGTCAGCGGATAATTATGTCCGTTTAAAAAATGAATACTTGGTCGACTTGCAACAGTAGAATTGCTTAACATAAATGAAATAGGCCAATATAATGTTGGCCTATTTCATTTAACGCCACTCCATAATAAATAATCTTACACATTCATCTAGAGTATTCACTGATAAACTCATAAGGTTTTATATAATGTATAGTGATTTAGGTATTTTGTATTATTTTGTCATTATTGAAATATGTGCAGACAATCTGAGTTAGGCTGCATTTTTTATTGTTTGACCTGAGGCACGACTATTACAATGTTTAATGCTAAACAGTATTACCGATTTTTTACCAAGGATGATAACCGTGCAAACTAAAGGTAGCATTAACAATAAACACATTGCCTATGTCAACGTTAAGAGTCACCTACTGCTACTTGCTGTGCCTTTATTATTGTTCGTCCTCATTTTCACATTCGCCATACCCGAGAATTCAATTCCCTATTTATATCTAATACTTATTTGCAGTGTTTATGCTTTGAGTTATGGCATTACGTATTACATACACAAACAAAATATTTTGCGGCTTTGGCAACATTTAGAGCATGTGATCCACATTAACGATACCACTTTTGAGTTGGTGAATTTATCTAGTCAATATGATTCTGAAAATGCTTTTTTAGACGCCCTATTACAAAAAGCGGTAAGTGCTATAGATGATGCTGAAATGGGCAGTATTATTCTGGTTGATAAAAAAACTAAAAGACTACAATTTGAGTCGGTAGTGGGCTTGGATATAAAGGCACTTCGAAAAATAAATTTTACTCTTGAGGAGACTTTTCAATTCAGAAAGACTCATGGCCGTTGTGATAAAGCTGTTGTTATTAACAATATGAAAAACATCAATGCTAAAAGTACCCTCACTAACGATGACCAACATGCACTTTTACATGCGTCAATAAAACCCATTTGTTCCACCTTGTCTAGCCCTATCCGTATTGACGGAGAGCTTTACGGAATGATGAATTTAGACAGTAGCAAGATGGAAGCCTTTGGTGACTATGATATAAATCTGGTTAATATTCTTACATCAGAAGCCGCAAACGCGATTTCACTGTACCAAAAGTCTAAAAAAATTGAGATTTTGGCTGATTATGACGGCTTAACCGAGCTGTATAATCGCAAAAAATTTGATGCAACGATTCTGCAATGGCAACATCACCCAGAGTTAGCAAGCTATATCATTATTTTGGATATGGATAACTTAAAGCCGCTAAATGATCAGCACGGACATCAGGCCGGGGACGATGCATTAAAGGCTTTTGCGCAATCACTAAAATCAATGTGGCATCCTCATTTTTTAGTCGCTAGATATGGCGGTGATGAATTTATTGCATTATGCCGTGGCCCCATCGATGTCTTAGAGCAGCAAGTAATACAATTGCAGCATGATCTAGCGCTGTTAAGCCCCGCAATTCATTTTAGCTACGGATTTGCTCAGTATGATCAAGATTGGGCTAACGCGTTTAAACAGGCAGATAATAATATGTATAGCCAAAAGCGACTGAAGAAACAACTGGATCAGCCTTAAGCTAGTATAATGTCACCACTGCCATTAAAAGCTTCTTGTTCGATCAATGCTTCTGCTTGGTCTTCAAGATCAAAACGACATTGCTCAAATAAACACACGACATTACTTCCACTGACAACTTGCTTGTCGCAAAGCTCACTGATGACCGAGAAACTGGCATAACAGTTGATATTTACGCCTTGTTGCTGAGCAATAAACTTCACTTGATTGGTTTCGGGATAGACTTGATCGGTAAATATTACGCTTTGATTCATTAATCAATTGCCTCTTGCGCTAATGATTCACGCAGTTTTCGCATAACCGAACCCGTATCAGGAGTAATTCCACGCCATAAACTAAAGCTTTTAGCCGCTTGACCAACCAACATACCTAAGCCATCAGCAGTTTTACGCGCATTTTGCGCTTGAGCCCATTGATTAAAAACAGTGGTTTGTTGGCTATAAGTCATGTCGTAACAATCTGTTGTTTCATCGACTATAACGCTAGGCAGGGCAATTAATTGTCCAGATAGACCTGCTGAAGTTGAGTTAATAACTAAATCAAATGGCGATATTAGCTCTTCAATGGGTTTAGCAAAAAAGTTACCGTACTCATTGAATAAGGTTTGAAGTTGCTCTGCTTTTTCGTGAGTCCGATTACAGATAATCAACTGAGCCACATTGTGCTGTAATATAGGTAAAATACAGCCTCTTGCCGCGCCACCAGCACCCACCAATAACACTCGCTTACCTTTTAGCGAACCAAACAGCATTTCAAGGTCATTCACCAAGCCAACACCATCGGTATTGTCACCGCCAATTTTACCGTCGGGTAAATTAAACAGGGTATTTACTGAACCAGCGAGTTTAGCCATTTCACTGAGTTCGTCACACATGGAAAATGCTTGTTCTTTAAAAGGTGCTGTAACATTGGCGCCTTTACCACCATCGGCAAAAAATGCCACTAACGAAGAGTCAAATTGATCGACAGGCGCGAGAATAGCTTCATAGCTTAAGTCTTGCTGAGTTTGCTTGGCAAACTCAGTATGTATAAATGGTGACTTACTTTGCGCTATCGGATTCCCAAATACAGCATATTTATCTGTCATTCGCTTTGTCTCTTCATTAACGATTTAGGAAAACATCCCACGTAAAGAGTGAGATGTTATCGGCTATATGCTTCAGGCATTGCTGTTTTTTGTAAATAGCGATCACGGAGCTTGTCTTGACGACTGTCAGTGCTTTGCTCCTCTCCTGCAATCCACATCTTTTGTACTTTACTACTGAACTCGAAAGGATCACCGCTCCATAACACTAAATCTGCTGGCTTACCGACCGCAATACGCCCGGAGTCTAAATGGAAAATATCAGCCACATTTGCCGTCACAGAAGCCAGAGCATCTTCATAGTTCATCCCGTTAGCAACCGCATTACCGGCACTAAAACGGAGTGCGTAAATACCATGGCTATCACCCGGTAAAGCAATGGCTACTTTGACACCCGCTTTTGCTAGTTTACCTGCATTTTCGAGTGAATTATGCAACGAATCAAAACTTTCTGGTAAGTTACGCATGCTATCAATAACCACAGGGATATTTGCTTGCGCGAGCTTATCCGCCACTAATACGGCATCAGCTGCATTGACCAAAACAAGGTCTATGCTCAAGTCTTGTTTAAGCTTAATTAAATGCAAAATATCACTGGCACGGTCTACTGCGATAATTAATGGTTTTTCACCCGCGAGTACCGCGTTAATAATATCATCTTCACGACTTGGTACATCACTATCATCGTCAGCTGTTTTTTTCGCTTTACTCTTTTTGGCTTGCGCTTTTTTAGCATCCTCAAGTTTATGGATCAATTGCTGCATTCCTGCAGCACGCGAGCCTTCTTCTATCGCACCTAATGCAACCACTAATCCGGTGTTAGCGGCCAGTATACTGTCCCAATCACCACTTAAATCTACAGTAAATGTTTGTCCGGCAAAAATGCCTTCGCCACCGCCAGATGACACTACATTACGAGTTATTCCGCCTTTGCGAGTAAATGGCACCGTGGATGCCTTGGGGTTGTAAGCTAAACTAGGATCAAAAATGACATCAGCTTCTTTTTCGTAAGCATCACGTGAAGAGGCTACCGCACCGATTTCTACTAACCCTAAATCATTCATACTCGCGATAAAGCCTGGAGTTAATATTGCCCCTTTAGCATCTATCACGGTATCGGCTGTCGGTGATGCCGGATTAATGGCTACAATAGTGCCGTCTTCAATCACAACTGTGGCATCTGTTAGTACGCCTTGTTCTGTGGCGGTATACACTGTGGCATGGATAATTGCTATGCTTTCAGCTTGAACCACACAACTCAATGCTAGGCCGACCGATAAACTTAAAGCAAGTGCAGATTTTTTAAATAGTGTCATTGTCTTGCTCCTTATTGTTGACCTAACATAAAGTCACTTTGTGCCTGGTAGGCAGGATCTTGGCGGTCATACACTTTTGCACCATCAATAAATACCTGTTCAGCTTGGGCGTATACGCTAAACGGGTTGGTATTCCATACAACCACATCTGCATTTTTACCCTTTTCGAGTGAACCGGTCTTATCGCTAATACCCAATGATTTTGCCGCATTAGCAGTAATCCAACCAATTACGTGCTCAGCTTTTAAGTCAAAGCCGTTATCATTCGCGTTATTCATGATTTTTGCCGTTTCTTGATTAAGGCGCTGAATGGTTACGCCAGAGTCTGAATGTACGACAGCACAAGAGTTTTTAACCGCATCGACCATGGCAACATTTTCAAGCACCATGTCATAAGCTTCTAATTTAAAGCCCCACCAATCTGGCCACATAGCTGCACAGTTACCATTTTCAGCCAATAAATCGGCAATTTTGTATGCTTCAACAGCATGATGGAATGTGCCAGCGTGATAACCGAACTCTTTACCTAGATCGATCATCATCGCCATTTCTTCAGCTTTGTAACAATGGTTATGAATTAAAATATCACCTTCAAGCACACCTTTAAGCGTGTCTTTCATTAAGTCGCGCTTAGGTGCTACAGGGTTCTTACCAGCGGCGTATTCAGCATCATATTTATCCCAAGCACGTTTGTATTCTGTGGCTTGAATAAATGCCGTGCGGTAGCCCGCCATATTACCCATACGTGTCATGGGTAATTCGTTACGGCTACCATATAAAGATTTAGGGTTTTCACCACAGGCCATTTTTAATCCATACGGCGCGGCAGGAAATTTCATCGCTTGCATGGTTGTCGCGGGGACATTTTTGAGCGTGACCCCACGACCACCAATAAGGTTAGCTGAGCCTGGTAAAATCTGTAGCGTGGTGATACCACCTTCTCGGGCACGGTTAAATCCAGGATCTTGCGGCCATACACTATGCTCAGCCCATACTTCAGCGGTTACCGGGCTAGTCATTTCATTGCCGTCATTGTGTGACTCGGCATTAGGGCTTGGATAAACCCCTAAGTGTGAATGCACATCAATGATACCTGGGGTAATCCATTTGCCTTTAGCGTCAACAACTACAGCACCTTCAGCGGAAAGCTGTTGACCTACAGCACTAATTTTGCCGTCTTTTATCAATACATCAGCATCATCAATACGCTCACCAGTACCGGTTAATACAATGGCATTTTTAAGCAGCGTGGTTGAATTAGGCAGTATTTGATAAGTACTTGGATACGGATTGGCATTGATTGTGATTTTTGGCTCTTGTTGTTCTGCTGGGCTACAACCTGCTATTGCAGTTGATAGCGCCACAGCTACCAAAGAAGGCATTAACTTTGCCATTGGGATCTCCTGTCTTATTTTGCGACCAATCTAACCAAGTTAACTGCCGAAATACAGCCTAATCGTTAAATAATTGGTATCAAAACGTTAACAATAAAATGATCCTGCCATGACATCGATTTCGTTATAATAACGCCGACACTCTTAAACACTGACTTAAACACTGACAATATGAACTGGTTACGTAAATTATTCACTAAGCCGCAAGCTGTTGATGACAGAGACACAGCGCAATCAAATGCCTACGACCTCATTGGTGGCGATAAGGTGATCCGCGCTATTGCCCATGACTTTTATCAACAGATGCAAACGCGCCCCGAAACCCAAGCGTTATTAGCGATACATCGCTCGCCAATGCAAGAGTCTGAACAAAAACTGTATGAGTACTTAAGTGGCTGGTTAGGAGGACCACAATTGTACCAACAAAAACATGGTCATCCGGCTTTACGCGCCAGGCACATGCCTTTTGCTATTGATGAATCGATGCGAGATCAATGGTTAATCTGTATGCGTGCAGCCATTCAAAACAACATAAAAAAGCCTGAACATCAACAAGTGATTATTCAGGCTATTTCTACACTAGCTGACACTATGCGTAATTGTTAGACCGCAGCCAACCAATCTTGTGGTTTTAAGTAGATGTCATACAGTTCAGCTTCTGCTGTCCCTTCTTCTGGGGTGAATGCATATTCCCAGCGAACCAATGGTGGCATCGACATTAAAATAGATTCAGTTCGGCCACCTGTTTGCAGGCCAAATAAAGTGCCACGATCATAAACCAAATTAAACTCAACATAGCGACCACGGCGATAAAGTTGGAACTGACGTTCATCATCGCCATATTCTAACTCTTTGTTGCGTTCAACTATCGGCGCATAAGCTTCAATAAAGCCGTTACCTACCGCTTGCATAAACTCAAAGCTTCGCTCAAAGCCAGGCTCGTTAAGATCATCAAAAAACAATCCACCAACACCACGGGTTTCATTGCGGTGCGGTAAGAAGAAGTACTCATCACACCATTTTTTATACTTGGGATAAACGTCTTCACCAAATGGATCGCAAATATCTTTAGCCGTTTGGTGCCAGCTAACGACATCTTCTTTGAAAGGATAATAAGGCGTTAAATCAAATCCACCACCAAACCACCATACCGGATCAGCACCTTCTTTACGGGCAATAAAAAAACGCACGTTAGCATGCGTGGTCGGAATAAACGGATTATTAGGGTGAATAACCAATGACACCCCCATAGCTTCAAAACTACGGCCAGCTAATTCAGGACGATGTGCCGTGGCCGATGCGGGCATAGCAGCGCCCATTACATGTGAGAAGTTAACACCGGCTTGCTCAAACACTTGGCCCTGAGTTAATACTCGACTAGTACCACCGCCACCTTCTTCACGTTCCCACGAATCCGCTTTAAACGTCGCTTTACCGTCGAGCAGCTCTAAACGCTGACAAATATTTTGCTGTAATCCCAACAAAAACGATTTTACTTGTTGTGCGTCTGGCACATGGGAAGAGGTGTTTGACATAGTATTAGCTTCCATTACGAAGAATTTGACCACTGCGAGCATCGATAATGGTTGAAGGCTGACGTTGTTCGCCCAGCTTACCTAAAATCAATGCATCAATTTTATCGCTAAAATCAGTGATGATATGTTGTGCATCGACCACCGGTTGCTCACCGGCCAAATTGGCACTTGTCGATACTAGGGGTTTATTGAGGGTGTCGCATAGCTCTCGAACTACTGGGTGAGCAGATACCCTTACGGCAATTGAATCAAACTCGCCGCACAATAATTTTGATACGTGTGACTGAATAGGCATAACAAACGTAAATGGCCCAGGCCACTTTGATTGAGCAAACTGTAGTTGTTGCTCAGTTAATTGAGTGATATCAAGATAAGGTAATAGTTGCTCAAATGAACTGGCCACCAAAATTAAGCCTTTTTGCCAAGGACGTTGTTTTACTACCAACAGTTTCTCGATAGCACTATCATTATCAGGATCACATCCTAAACCAAATACAGCTTCTGTTGGGTAAGCTATCACGCCACCTTGTTGTATTGTGGTGGCGACAGCCGATGGCTGCAGTTGCAACATTGAATTTCCTTCCATCAAATTAGTGATATAAAAAGTTATAAAGCACGCTTATATTTACAGGATTTTTGCGGACACTCGACTCGGCTACCAGCCGCACCTTTACGCTCGACTAAAATGCCGAAGCCACACTCTGGGCATGCTTCATTATGTGGAGGGTAGTTTACGATAAACTTGCATTTTGGGTAGGCACTACATGCAAAAAAAGTTTTGCCATACCGGCTAGTACGAGACTCTAGATGGCCTTTTTTACACAGTGGGCAAGTTATCTGCTCAGCTTCGTTGGCGTGGTCATGTTTTTCAATGTGGGTACATTCAGGATAATGCGTACAGCCGATAAAAATACCAAATCGACCAGACTTAACAGCCAACTCATTACCACATTTAGGGCATTCAGAACCGCTAATAATTTGGGTTTCAATCGACTCATGCTGCACTAGCGGACGGGCATAATCGCAGGTTGGATAGTTATTACAGCCCACAAAACTGCCATGTTTACTGTGTTTAACCGACAACTCAGCACCACAAACAGGACAAAGTTCAAACTCTTTCTCCAATGCATGTTCGTGGACAGTAAAAAGTTGCTGATCAATTTTCGACATGGGTTTCTCTGTGAGTAATATTCTATAGACCTAAAAAAGGAGGCTAAGCCTCCTTTCTGTTATGAGTGTAAGCGCCCCTCTGGCTGCTCGAAGATTAAATCTTCCATTTGCTCATAGGCTGACTCATTTCCTGGCACATTAAATAGTACCATTAATACCACCCATTTGAGATCTTCTAACTCTAATGTTGGCTCATCTAACTCCATAACACGGTCAATAACCATTTCACGAGTTTCGACACTGAGTACTTGAATCTGTTCTAAAAACAGTAAAAAACCACGACACTCAACATCTAATTTGGCCATTTCCGCTTTAGTATAAATACGGAATGAATGTTGTGCATGATTACACAAGTACGGTTTATCACTCTCTTGTAGATCAGCTAAGTGCTCTAACCAAGAAAGTGCTTTGATAATATCAACTTGATGAAAACCCGCACGGGTTAACTCTTTAGTGAGTTCATCTTCATCAACTAATAACTCAATCTCACTATGAACATAATTTTCAAATAAATACATGAGGATATCGAACATGGCTAACTCCTCTTTAGTCTGACGTAACCACCGGGCACAGCTGCAACCCACCCTTGTAATTCAAGTTCAAGCATTTGTATTAACACCAGATCTATCGGTTTCCCACTATCCTCAACTACCGAATCTATCGCGGTAGTTTCATATCCTACACTAGCTAACAGCGGAGGAAATGGCAAATCACTAACATCATTATCCTGTATATGGTGCCGTAGATGCAATTGTTCAAGGTGATAATCTGATAAACAGCCTAATTCTTCTATTATATCGGCAGCAGACTCGACAAGTTTTGCACCATTTTTAATTAAATCATGACAACCTTGGCTATATCCTCCTAACACGGAGCCTGGTACAGCAAACACTTCACGATTTTGCTCCATTGCCAGCCTAGCACTGATTAATGAACCACTTTTACGGCTTGCTTCTACTACCACGGTACCCAGACTTAAGCCACTGACAATCCGGTTACGCCGAGGAAAGTTACCAGCAAAAGGCCCTATACTTGGCCAGTATTCACTGATTACGCAACCGGTATTAATAATGTCATGATACAAGTGTTGATGACGCTTAGGATAAATACACTCTACCCCACAACCCAACACCGCCATGGTCGTTCCATCAACCGCCAAAGTCGCTTTATGGGCTGCACCATCAATACCCGTCGCCATGCCACTAGTGATCGAAAAACCTTGATTAGCTAAATGACCAGCGAGATCTGCTGCCATATCTAAGCCGCCTCGAGAGGCATTACGGCTACCAACAATCGCAATACTCGGTAATAAAAGGGATTCTATCGAGCCTTTAATAAATAATACCTGAGGTGGATCTGATATTTGCGCAAGTAATGGAGGGTAAAGAGGATCAGAGAGGGTCACAATGTAGTGATTAGGTTGCGAATCGAGCCAAGTTAGGGCTTGCTCTACTTTATTAAAGTCGATATGGCATTTAGCCAACAGGCTTGCCGATAAAGGCAAGGCCTGTGGTTCAAACTCTAGACGTTGACGAATCTCTTCAACGTCCATTTGAGTTAACAATTGTTGAATCCGAGCAGGTCCTAGCCCAGATACTGCACAAACAACTAGCCAGTCGACCAGTTTATCTGAAATTATTCACCTTTAATTGTCAATGGATTTGGTTTTGTTAATTTATCACCCACTCGAACTGGATGGTCATTAAACATAATCAGCCCTAAACTGGTTTTATCAAACACTTTAAAAACCATTAAATTACCATGAAAAACATCGGGCATTTTATATGCGGTATCTTCTGAAAAATTAGCCAGTACTTTATCGTAAGATGAACGGTCAAGAGGGCGTACAGGATTACCATCATTATCAATAATAATGCTTTCGCCATCACGGAACATTGAAAAAACATGTCCAGTCTCAACGCCGTCATTGGCACCACGATCAATATAGACAACGTCTAACTTACCCGCTTCGCGAATATGACCAATAGTACCGATAATAGAAGTAGCAACACTTAATTCTGCCGCTTTAGGAATAAAATAAGCAGACATTAACGCTTCATCTTCTACAGGTGCAACATGAAAGCCACCTTTGGTTTCACGTAAACTGCTCAGTAATTCAACTTTTGATATATCGCCAGACTCAATAACACGTCCACTCGAAGTTAAAATAAGTTCTTGGCCTAATAATTCACCGCTATCTGGAGCAAAAAACTCACGTCCAGTTTGATAAATTGCCACTTTAAGACCTTGCTCAAGCTTCGCATTCACATATACAACGTCATTGACCACATGATGAATTGATGGACTTTCACCACTCATGACAATCGGCAATCCCGTTAACCAAGTAGGATCGACCACTCTATTCTGCACTAAATAGGGCTTAATTAACGCAAGGTCAACAGGAGGAATTGGACCATCTTTCGATATCACACGTCCTTCTGGACTCTTTTTAATGTGCTGCTTAACAACCAAACGGGGCTGACCATCAATAAAGACTAATGTCAGTCGATCACCAGGATAAATTAAATGTGGGTTAGCAATTTGTGGATTGCTCCCCCACAATTTAGGCCAACGCCATGGGTCATTTAAAAAATAACCAGAAATATCCCACAGAGTATCGCCCTTTTTGACGATATACGTATCTGGGTGTCCAGCTTTCAAGGTTAATGTATCAGCATTGACCCAATAAGAATTTAGACATAAAAAAGCAAGTAAAAGTAGGCGTTTCATGGTGCAGTCCATGTTGTTTAGCTCTTTATTAGAGCTTTTTGCTGTTATTGATAGGCTGTAAGGATTAAAATTACCCTAATCGCAATGGCCAGTATAGCTAACTGGCTGAAATTTGACAGACTTGCTAAGAGTTTATATATGCCATTACTTAATGTTTTACGCTTTCCAGACGAACGTTTACGCACTATCGCTCAACCTGTAACGGATTTCGGTCCACAATTACAGACACAAATAGATAACATGCTCGAAACCATGTACCTAGAAAAAGGTATCGGTTTAGCTGCTACTCAAGTGGATTTTCATCAACAATTGATTGTGATGGATCTACAAGATGAGGTTGAACGGCCAACTATTTTTATTAATCCTCAAATAGTGGCTAGCAGTGGTGACTTGGCTAATGAAGAAGGTTGCCTATCGGTACCCGGTATTTATGCCAAAGTTGACCGTGCAGAATTTGTCACCTTAAAAGCGCTAGATCGTCACGGTAAAGAATTTACCGTTGAAGCAGATGAGTTGTTTGCTATTTGTATTCAACACGAGATGGATCACCTTAAAGGTAAACTATTTGTCGATTATTTATCGCCTCTAAAACGTCAACGCATTAAAACTAAGCTTGAAAAAGAAGCTCGTTTAGATGCTAGAGAAGCATAGGAAAAAATTTGAAACCGTTAAAAATTATCTTTGCCGGTACTCCGGATTTCGCAGCTCGACACTTACAAGCACTCATCGACTCTGAACACGATGTGATTGCGACTTATACTCAACCAGATAGGCCTGCTGGTCGAGGTAAGAAACTCACCGCGAGCCCAGTAAAAGCTTTGGCTTTAGAGCATGCTATTCCGGTATTTCAGCCTGCATCATTACGTAATGAAGAGGCACAAGCGGAATTAGCAGCTCTTAATGCAGATATTATGATTGTTGTGGCTTACGGGTTGATTCTGCCAAAGGTAGTGCTTGATACCCCGCGTTTAGGTTGTATCAATGTGCACGGTTCAATTTTACCTCGCTGGCGTGGAGCCGCTCCAATACAGCGGGCTTTATGGGCAGGTGATACCGAAACAGGTGTCACCATTATGCAGATGGATATTGGCCTAGATACTGGCGACATGCTGCTCAAAACGCACTTACCGATAGAGGCTACGGATACCTCGGCTAGCCTTTATGAAAAGCTAGCAGAACAAGGGCCAAAAGCCTTAGTACAAGCACTGATTGGTTTAAGTGATGGTAGCATCAAAGCACAAAAGCAAGATGAAACTCTGGCTAACTACGCTGAAAAATTGTCCAAAGAAGAAGCTCGTCTTGATTGGAATAAAAGCGCAAAACAGTTGTGGCAAGACATTCGCGCCTTCAATCCATGGCCAGTAAGTTATTTTGAACACCAACAAAGCGTGATTAAAGTGTGGCAAGCAGATTACAGCGCAGAACTCTGCTCGCAAGCGCCAGGAACCATTATTGCAGCGACCAAGCAAGGTATTGAAATTGCTACCGCAGACGGCAAGTTAATGATTAAAACCATGCAACTGCCCAACAAAAAGCCGCTTGATGTGGCCGACATTCTTAATGCTCGTGGTGATTGGTTTACCGCAGGTGTGTGTTTAAACCAAGAGGCTAACTAGCATGAATGTTCGCGCACTAGCAGCTAAAGCAATTTATGAAGTCCTTGAAAAAGGAATTTCGTTATCGGTGGCTCTACCCGATCAACAGCAACACTTACAAAATGGCAAAGACAAAGCCTTATTAGCTGAATTATGTTACGGCGTTATGCGTCAATTACCGCAACTAGACAAGTGTGTAAGTGACTGCTTAGCGAAACCGTTTAAAGGTAAACAGCGTATATTGCATCAACTGCTGATAGTAGGTTGTTACCAACTTTACTTTACCCGTATCCCTGCGCATGCCGCGATTTCAGAAACGGCTGAAGCTTGCAGACAATTACGTTTTGATGGCTTGGTGAAAGTGGTCAATGGCGTATTGCGTAATATTCAGCGTCAAGATAGCGAATTAAATACTGACTCAGACACGCTACGCTTTAATACTCCAGCTTGGTTTATTAAGCGTTTACAACAAGCGTATCCAGATAACTGGCAAGACATTATTGAGCAGAGCCACCAGCGTCCGCCAATGTGGCTACGTAATAATCAGCAATCACAGACATGTGATGCTTATTTAGCGGCACTAGCCCAACATGATATTTCAGCCCAAGCCGGTTCAAGCCCAAATGCTATATTGCTCGAAAGCGCAAAAGATGTCGCTGCATTACCCGACTTTATGGAAGGCGCAGCATCGGTCCAAGATGGTGCGGCACAATGGGCTGCAACCTTACTCGCACCAACAGCAGATGAACTTGTTTTAGACGCCTGCGCCGCTCCTGGCGGAAAAAGTTGCCATTTACTAGAGCTTGCTCCCACTATCAATTTAGTCGCTGTCGACTTTGATCAAAAACGCCTTGCTCGGGTACAACAAAATCTGGACAGGTTGCATTTAAAAGCGCAACTTATTCACGGCGATGCGGCAGATATTCCATCATGGTGGCAAGGACAACAATTTGATCGAATTTTGCTTGATGCACCTTGTTCTGCAACTGGGGTAATTCGCCGTCATCCAGACATAAAATGGTTACGTAAAAATAGCGATATTGAAGAGTTAGCCAACCTACAAAAACAGATATTGGATCATTGTTGGCAATGGCTTAAACCGGGTGGCACTTTATTATATGCAACCTGCTCTATTTTACCGCAGGAAAACAGCCAACAAGTTGAACAGTTTCTAGCACGGACAGCCGATGCGAGTTTAGTACCGATAGAGCAACAAGCTCATATCAGTGATATCGGTTGGCAAATTTTGCCAGGACAAGACAATATGGACGGCTTTTATTACGCGCGCCTAGTTAAAGCAATTTAAGGATGTACCTCAAGCCATGAAAATTATTATTTTAGGGGCTGGGCAAGTAGGCGGCACGTTAGCTGAAAACTTAGTCGGTGAAAATAACGACATCACACTCGTCGACAGTGATCGCGCTCGGCTAAGGCTATTACAAGACAAGTTTGACCTACGTGTTGTTGTCGGTCATGGCGCTCATCCGAGTGTATTAAAAGAAGCTGGTGCAGAAGATGCTGACATGCTCATTGCGGTAACCAATAGCGATGAATGTAACATGGCAGCTTGTCAAATTGCTTACAGCTTATTTGGTACACCAACTAAAATTGCTCGTATTCGCTCAGAAGCTTATTTAGAACTTCAAGATAAACTGTTTATCAATAGTGAAATTAAAAGCGGTGACGCTAAGCCACGTGGCGGTTTCATTATTGATGAGCTGATTGCACCTGAGCAGTTAGTGACCGCTTACATACAAAGATTAGTAGAATACCCAGGTGCACTACAAGTACTTGAATTTGCTAAAGGTAAGCTAAGTCTTGTTGCAGTTAAAGCTTATTATGGCGGCCCATTAGTGGGTAACGCATTAGCCACATTACGAGAGCACATGCCCAATATTGATACCCGCGTTGCCGCTATTTTTAGGCAAGGCCGGCCTATCATGCCACGCGGCACGACCATTATTGAAGCCGATGATGAGGTGTTTTTCGTCGCCGATAGTCGTCATATTCGTGCAGTAATGAGTGAGATGCAAAAACTGGATAATTCGTACCGCAATATCATGATTGCGGGTGGCGGTAATATTGGTTTTGGTCTTGCGCAAAAGTTGCAACGTACTCATTCGGTTAAGTTAATTGAACACCGTCAAGAACGAGCGGAGTTACTTTCAGAAAAACTGGAAAAAACCACCGTGTTTTGTGGCGATGCTTCAGACCAAGAATTATTGTTGGAAGAAAATATCGATCAAACCGATGTGTTTATCGCTGTCACCAATGATGACGAAGCCAATATTATGTCTGCCCTACTTGCTAAACGCATGGGGGCGAAAAAGGTCATGGTACTGATTCAACGTGAAGCCTATGTTGATATTGTGCAAGAAGCTAACATTGATATAGCCATATCTCCTCAGCAAGCCACCATTTCAGCGTTACTGACTCATATTCGCCAAGGTGATATATGCAATGTTTACTCATTACGCCGTGGTGCAGCAGAAGCCATTGAAGCGATTGCCCATGGAGACTCAAGCACGTCAAAAGTTGTCGGCAAACAGATTGGCAACATCAAACTACCGCCTGGGACAACTATTGGTGCCATTGTACGTAATGATGAAGTGTTAATGGGCCATGACAAAACGGTAATCGAACAGGGTGACCATGTTATTTTATTCCTAGTGAATAAGAAGTTCATCGGTGACGTAGAGAAACTGTTTCAACCAAGTGCTTTTTTCTTTTAATTTCCTATGTTTAACGTCAAACAAATCATTTTCATCCTTGGTATTTTTCTCTCAATACTGACAGGATTTATGTTAGTTCCAATGGCTTTCGCACTATTTTATGGCGAAGAAACCATCGGTGACTTTATGATGTCCGGTTTATTTACCGGCTTTATTGCTATTTTGTGCATTCAAAATGGTCGCAACCATCATTTTAGTCTTAACATTCGCGATATGTTTATGTTGACCAGTATCACTTGGTTTGTCGTGAGCTTATTCGCCGCACTGCCCTTCACGCTTTATCACGGTATTAATTATACTGACGCTTTTTTTGAAACGATGTCAGGCATAACCACTACCGGTTCAACAGTATTATCCGGTTTAGACAGTATGGACCATAGTATCTTAGTCTGGCGTTCATTATTGCAATGGCTTGGCGGCATTGGTTTCATTGTAATGGCCGTGGCAATCCTGCCTTTTTTGAACGTGGGGGGAATGCGCTTATTTAGAACGGAATCATCAGACTGGAGCGACAAAACGATTCCTCGCACCCAGCACATGGCCAAACATTTATTTCTGATCTATGTCGCCTTAACACTACTGTGCACATTGTCCTATCACCTTGCTGGCATGCATTGGTTTGAAGCTATCAACCATGCCATGACCACATTATCAACAGGTGGATATTCCACTTCAGACAGCTCAATGGCGGCCTTTTCACACGAGGCACATTGGGTTGGTATTGTGTTTATGTTAGCGGGTGGATTACCGTTACTAATGTTTGTTCAAACCATACAACAACGCAGCTTACGCTTATGGAATGATCAACAAGTAAAAGGCTTTTTACGCTTTGTGTTACTAGTGTCATTCTCATTAGCCTTTTGGCTGTGGCAACACCAGCAAATAGACTTTATGGATGCTTTAAGACTCGCAAGCTTCAATGTTATTTCGGTCATCACGACAACCGGTTACGGACTAACCGATTATCAATCGTGGGGATCTGTTGCCAGTGTCGCATTTCTGTTTTTAATGTTTATAGGCAGTTGTTCAGGCTCAACATCTGGTGGCATAAAAATATTTCGTTTTCAAATAGCATTCTCAATTATGCGTCAGCAGATTAAACAGCAATTCCACCCAAATGGAGTCTTTAAAGACAAATACAATGGCCACCGGATTCAAGATGATATTGTCCGTTCAATAATGGCGTTTTTTATGCTGATGATCGTAGTGATATTATTACTGTCAATCACACTCGTACTGACCGGATTAGATCCGATGACTAGCTTTACCGGAGCAATAACCGCAGTGGCAAACGTAGGACCAGGCCTTGGTCCGATTATTGGTCCTGCAGGAAACTTTGCCCCACTTCCCGACGTTGCTAAGTGGGCTTTAGCAATAGGAATGTTATTAGGGCGTTTAGAAATACTGACTGTCGCAGTGTTGTTTCATCCTAAATTTTGGCGTTTTTAATATAGGCTGAATTATCGTCTTAAGATGCGGCTGGGTGGATGGTTAACCTGTCACTGATGAGCCTTAGTTAACCATCTGTTGGGTATAATCACTACGCAGGTACGACTGTCGCTAACTTGGCAATATGATCAGCATAAACCTTCACATCATTCCAATCGGTATAATCAATAATTGCTGTTGGGTCGGTGGGGCCATCGGTCATTTTCATGATAAGGCGGATCATCAAGCTGTCATACCAAGGCCAAGAAGGATAATCGACTTTACCGGCAATAATTTTCACATCTTGCGGTTGCCACGCTGACAAGGTTAAAAACTTCTGTAAATATTTATTGTTTTCAGGAATGCGCTTTTCAGGATTACGAGCCACAACATTGACGCAAAAAAAACTATTTGGCAGTTGCGATAAATGCTGTTGATTTGCACGCACGAACTCAAACACCGATTTATGATACGAGCCATATAATACACAAGCCCCTAACGCAACAGCTTGGTATTTGGCCCATTCAATTGGCGCTTTATCTTGAAGATTAACGACATCACAATGATCGCCTTTAGATTGAATTTGTTCTGATATTGCACGGCTAATATGTGCCGTATGGCCACCTCGGGAATAATATAACACTAAAATATTGGCCATTTTTCGATTCTCATTATTGGATTATTTGCCTCAGTTTGGCAAAAAAAGCCTTTTTAAACCTCTGCAATGATCACAAATTAGAAATAGCTCATATATTTAATAGTTAAAATTGAGATCTCCATGATGCAGAAGTATGATAATGAACAAAATACAGAAAACCCAAACCAGATCGTAATTTAAGGTTATATAAGGACACTCATGAAGCAAGATATCGATGTCGCAACCATGCTTAATAATGCAGAAACGGCAGCACAATGGCTAAAAGCCATTGCGAATCCTTACCGCTTAATGATTTTATGTTTATTGTTAGAACAAGAATTAAGTGTCACTGAATTAAATGAGACCGTGCCACTGAGCCAATCAGCTTTGTCACAGCATTTAGCGGTACTGCGTACCCAAGATTTGGTCAACACTCGTAAGAGCTCACAAGTGGTTTACTACACGCTTAAAAATGAGCAAGTCACCGAAGTGATCTCGATACTACATCGACGCTATTGTGCCTAACAACTGTTTGACTGAACAACTACTGTGACTAAACAACATTAAGATTTAAACAACTTAGATACTTAAGTCACATAGAGTAAACGGCGTTTTCAATAAGGCATATTGGGCACGCTATTGTGTATGAATTATTTTTGCGCTGCTATTTGTTTAGCGTAGTCATCTACTTTGCCCCAGTCAGTAAACTCAAACGTACCCTGAGTATCTGTCGGCCCCTTGGTCATCCACATGATAAATCGGATCATAAACTTATCGAAAAATCGGTAACGAGGGTAGTCAATTTTACCGGCAAAAACACCTAATAACTGAGGTTTCCAGGCTGATAAATTTGAAAACTTCTGCATATATGGATTAGTTTCAGGGGTGTTTTTTTCAGGCTTTCTTGCCACAACGTTTACGCTAAAAAAACTATTGTGCTTAGTGTCTAGTAGGACTTTGTGTTGCTCAACAAACTTGAATAATTCAGGTCGATGTTTGCCATATCGAATACTGGCACCAATCACCACTTTATCAACACTAGCTAAATCATCAGCCTCAACCTCAGCTAGGTTAACCACGCTAACTTGCTCACCCTGCTCAACTAATATTTGCTTAATTTTCTGACAAATTGCCAGTGTTTGCCCATCGACCGTTGAATATAAAATTACAGTATTTAACATTAATTCTTCCAAAATGTGGGGGTAAATAGCACCAATAAGGTGAACACTTCTAATCGGCCAAATAGCATTGCCATCACCAGTACCCACTTAGCACCGTCTGAAATACTGGAATAATTTGATGCTACATCACCCAAACCAGGGCCTAAGTTATTTAAACTGGCTGCCGTTGCACTAAATGCAGTAATGGCGTCCATATCCATTGCCATTAAAATCACCATACACACCACAAACACTAAAGCATAAGCAGAGAAGAATCCCCATACCGCATCAATAATTCTGTCGGGTAAGGCCGTCGAGCCAATTCTAATGGAATACATAGCTTTAGGATGAACAAGTCGTTTCAGCTCACGCGACCCTTGTAGCACCAATAGAATTAAACGAATCACCTTCATGCCGCCGCCAGTCGAGCCAGCACAACCACCAATAAAGCTTGAGAATATTAATAGAATAGGTAAAAACAGCGGCCAGGAATGAAAGCTTTCTGTGCCAAAACCCGCCGTTGTTGAAATCGATACTACTTGAAAGAAGGCGTAATCGAGTGTTTTCTCTGGGGAGTCGTAAATTCCAGACTGATACAAGGTAGCAAAACAAATTGCGGTCAATACCAGCTGCACCGCAATAAGCACCTTAAATTCTGCATCTTTTAAATATACTTTGACGTTAATGCCACGGCGAGTAAATGCGGCAAAGTGTAAGCTAAAATTGACTGCCGCAATCAACAAGAAAAACGCACAAATCACGTTAATCAACGGGCTTTGAAAGTAACCAATACTGGCATCGTGAGTCGAAAAACCACCAATAGCAATAGTCGAAAATGAATGGCAAATAGCATCAAATGCATCCATACCGGCAAAGTAAAATGCCAATGCACAAGCGGTAGTAAGCAAGAAGTAAATATACCATAAGGCTTTGGCTGTTTCGGCTATACGGGGAGTAACCTTAGTGTCTTTAACCGGACCTGGCACTTCAGCTTTATACAGCTGCATACCACCAATACCCAACAGAGGTAAAATGGCCACAGCGAGTACGATGATACCCATGCCGCCCATCCACTGCAGTAAATGGCGATAGAACAATATTGATTTAGGCAAGTCATCTAGCCCAACAATCACGGTCGCTCCCGTGGTCGTTAAGGCCGAAAACGATTCAAAAAAACTGTCGGTCCAGCTTAAATCGGGGTTATTAGAAAAAATAAATGGCAGTGCCCCTATCGATCCAAGCACAGTCCAGAACAACACTACAATCAAGAATCCTTCTCGGGTGCGTAAATCGCCTTTTTGATGGCGGTTGGGATACCATAATAAAAAGCCCAGAAAAATACTGACAAAAAAGGCCTGAATAAATGCAGTACCACCACCATCTTTATATAAGATAGCCACTAATGCTGACGGCAGCATGGTGATTGAAAATAACCCCATCAGCAAACCGGTGATTCTAATAATTGTTTTATATTGCATTAAGGGTTCTGTTTAAGTTGTGCTGCGTCGAATTTAACAATTGAGTGACATTTTGGCATAAGTTCGTCATAGCTCAAACTGTAAACTTTACTTGAAGCTGGCCCTGCGTCTGGGTAGCTAATGCTTGATTAAAAGCCTGATGGTGCGATTTAGCCAGTTCAAAATGTATTTCTACTTTGTCGGTAAACTCTTTATCCATTACCACGCCATCATATTGAGCAACCAAATACTCAACATCGGTGAGTTGAGCATAATGGCATACCAAGCGTGCAGGATACCTTAGATGCTTAACCTGAGTCTGTATTTGCGTTAATCCTTGCTTTATACCTGAGGTATAAGCACGTACTAAACCGCCCACACCCAACTTAGTACCACCAAAATAACGCACAACAATAACCCCTAGCTCACCAATTTTTGCGCCTTGTAAGCATGCTAGCATGGGTTTGCCAGCACTACCTGACGGTTCGCCATCATCGCTAGCGCCCATATCAATGGTATTTTCTGGGCTGCCAGCTACAAATGCGTAGCAGTAATGGTTGGCCCCAGGATATTGCTGCTTTATGTCAGTAAGCGCTAACTTCATATCATTAGGATGTGGGCAGTGAAATAACAAAGAGATAAAGCGGCTATGCTTTATCTCTTCTTCTATCAATACGTGAGCTTGTGGTATTAAATATGACTCAATCAACTAGACCAAACTCTCTCGTCATATTTTCTACTCGGTCTTGATACACAATGACGTTATCTTCAATGCGAATCCCACCAAATGGACGCATCTCATCAACTGTAGTCCAATTAATAGCTTGCTTAGCTGTAGCAGATAACTGATTAAGTAAGGTATCGATAATATAAAGACCAGGCTCAATAGTCAGTACCTGATTTGCAGCCAATACTCTAGTGCAACGTAAAAATGGATGAGCCTCAGGTGCAGCAATATGGGTTCCGCGCTCATCATGGGAATAACCGCCCATATCATGAACTTGTAACCCCAACATATGCCCTAATCCATGTGGGAAAAAGGCACTTGTTACTCCTTGGGCAACTAACTGTTCAGCAGTGCCATTCGCCAAGCCAAAATCAATCAGTAATTGACCTATATGATGGTGTGTCGCGATGTGCAGGTCGACGTACTTAACCCCTGGCTTCATCTGCTCAATAATGGCTAATTGCACTTTATCCAATGCGACGATTAATTCGTAAAAACGATTTTTCTCGAATGAGTAAGTACGGGTAATATCTGCGGCATAGCCATGATAACTGGCCCCAGCATCAATCAAAAAAGATAAACGCTGCGCAGGCTTAACATGCTCTAAAGCGGTGTAATGTAAAATAGCGGCATTTTGATTTAATGCCACGATATTGCCGTAAGGCACTTCATTTTCGCCTTGGCCAATTTCGAGCAAATAACGTTGCTGAATTTCAAACTCACTAGCACCATCATAAAATGCATTTTTGGCAGCCAAATGCCCTTTTACCGCAATTTGGTTCGCTCGGCGCATGCACTCAAGTTCATACAGAGTTTTGTCAGCACGATGATAATGTAGATAGTTCATTACTGCATCAGGATTACGAGCCGAAAAACCCAATACATCAGCAACATCTAAGTGTTCACCAATATACGCCCACGCAGCTAAATCTTTAGGTAAAAAGTCAGCAACTCGATCTGGCTTGGTCAGTAACTGAATATCAAAATGCTCAGTCCAGAAGGATTGCGGTACATCATTTACTTTATGCCAAAAATCCACTGGGCGATAAAATATTAAAGTAGGCTTATCTTGGCCATTAGCGATAACCCAACAATTTGGCGTATCTAAAATAGGTAACCAAGCTTTAAACTGCGGGTTCACTTTAAAGGGATAATTTAGGTCATCTAAAAACTGTCGATGAGGTTGTCCAGAGTGAATCACTAAACCCGAAAGATTTTCACGCTGACAAATTTCGCCTACTCGGCGATTTAATTCCGCCATGTGCGCATGATACAGATGTGCTAACTGATCCATTGACTATCCCTTTGCATGAGTTTTAACCCAATAAGTCTATCACAAACAGAAAAAGACCTCGCTAGATGATAAAAAATTAAACGGCCGTTTAAATTGGGTGTTGTAATTTATCTCATTTAGTCGCACACTGAGAATTAGCTGGTCAATAGATGGCCTAAACTGCTGTGATTCAAGCTTGATAACTGCACAGTAAATAAGATGTGGAAGTCGCTTTTAAGCAATAAGGAAGCAAGCAATGATCTACCAAAGCCCTACCATTCAGGTTGAGTTACTTGAAGATAATATTGCCAAACTGTGCTTTAACGCACAAGGTTCGGTAAATAAATTCGACAGAGAAACAATAGCCTCTCTAGATGCCGCCCTAGATAGCATCAAACAAAATACCAATATTAAAGCCTTGCTGCTTACATCAGCAAAAAGCACCTTTATTGTTGGCGCAGACATTACCGAATTCTTAACGCTATTTCAGCAAGACGATACCACGTTGCTAGCTTGGGTTGAACAAGCCAACGCAGTATTCAATAAGCTAGAAGACTTGCCGTTTCCGACAGCTTCAGCAATTAACGGTTTTGCGTTAGGCGGTGGTTGCGAAACCATTTTAGCGACAGACTTACGCGTTGCAGATACCAATGCTCGCATCGGTTTACCAGAAACCAAATTAGGTCTTATTCCTGGTTTTGGTGGCACAGTGCGTTTACCTCGAGTAATCGGAGCAGATAATGCACTTGAGTGGATAACCACCGCTAAAGACCAACGTCCAGAAGATGCTTTAAAAGTAGGCGCTATTGATGCCGTAGTCGCACCAGAAAACCTAGAAGCTGCTGCGATTCAAATGTTGCATGATGCCCTTAATGGTAGCCTTGATTGGCAAGCTCGTCGCACCAAAAAGCAATCACCATTACAGTTACCAAAACTTGAAGCCATGATGTCTTTTGCAACCGCAAAAGGGATGGTGTTCTCAGTTGCAGGCAAGCATTATCCAGCGCCAATGGCCGCTGTGAATGTTGTTGAACAAGCTGCAGGTTTGGACCGTGATGCCGCATTAAAAGTAGAAGCGCTGGCGTTCATTAAATTAGCTAAAACAGATGTAGCCCAAGCGCTAATTGGTATTTTCTTAAATGACCAGTTCGTTAAAGGTAAAGCAAAGAAAGCCGGTAAACTCGCTAAAGATGTTAACCAAGCAGCGGTATTGGGTGCAGGTATTATGGGCGGCGGTATTGCTTACCAAAGCGCCAGCAAAGGCACACCAATTGTGATGAAAGACATCGCTCAGCCAGCATTAGAGCTAGGCTTGAACGAAGCAGCTAAAATTCTGACAACACAAGTTGCTCGTGATCGTTCTACGCCAGAGAAAATGGCTAAAGTATTAAACAATATCACGCCTTCACTAGATTATGCCGCTATCAAAAATAGCGATATCGTTGTAGAAGCGGTTGTTGAACATCCAAAAGTTAAGGCTACTGTACTAGCAGAAGTAGAAGGTTACGTATCAGAAGATGCCATTATTGCATCAAATACCTCGACTATCTCAATCAACTTACTGGCTAAAAGCCTTAAGAAACCTGAACGTTTCTGCGGTATGCACTTCTTTAACCCTGTGCACAAAATGCCATTAGTTGAAATTATCCGTGGTGAGCACAGCTCTGAAGAAACCATCGCAACGGTAGTGGCTTACGCCAGCAAAATGGGTAAAACCCCAATCGTAGTCAATGATTGCCCAGGCTTCTTTGTTAACCGCGTATTGTTCCCATACTTTGCAGGCTTCAGTGGTCTACTTGCTGAAGGAGCTGACTTTGCTGCCGTTGATAAAGTCATGGAAAAACAGTTCGGTTGGCCAATGGGCCCAGCTTACTTACTTGACGTAGTCGGTTTAGATACTGGTCACCACGCCCAAGCAGTTATGGCTGAAGGCTTCCCAGATCGCATGGGTAAAAATGGCAAAGACGCTATCGACATTATGTTTGAAAACAAACGTCTAGGTCAGAAAAACACTAAAGGTTTCTATGCCTATTCTGTTGACCGTCGTGGTAAGCCGAAGAAAGACATTGATCCAACAAGCTATGAATTATTAAGCGCTGAGTTCGGTGAATTAAAGGCATTTGAGTCTGATGACATCATCGCTCGCTGTATGATCCCGATGATCATCGAAACGGTTCGTTGTTTAGAAGAAGGCATTATTGCATCACCTGCTGAAGGCGATATGGGTCTAGTTTACGGTATTGGTTTCCCTCCATTCCGTGGCGGTGTATTCCGTTACTTAGACACCATGGGCGTAGCAAACTTTGTTGCCCTAGCAGACAAATACGCACATCTTGGTGGCTTATATCAGGTTACCGATGCAATGCGTGCACTTGCAGCCAACAATGGTAGTTACTACCAAGCCTAATTAGTGGGAAAGGAATTAAATCATGAAACAAGCTGTTATCGTAGACTGCATTCGCACCCCAATGGGCCGTTCTAAGGCTGGGGTATTTAGAAATGTACGTGCAGAAACATTGTCTGCAGAACTAATGAAAGCACTAATGGTGCGCAATCCACAATTAGACCCAAACGACATTGAAGATGTTATTTGGGGTTGTGTGCAGCAAACTCTAGAGCAAGGCTTTAACATTGCCCGTAATGCATCATTGTTAGCTGGTATTCCTAAAACGGCTGGCGCAGTAACGGTAAACCGTTTATGTGGTTCGTCAATGGACGCCCTTCATCAAGCGGCTCGCGCCATTATGACTGGCCAAGGTGATACCTTCATTATTGGTGGTGTTGAGCACATGGGTCATGTACCAATGAACCACGGTGTTGATTTTCACCCAGGCCTTGCAAACCGTGTAGCTAAAGCATCTGGCATGATGGGCTTAACCGCTGAAATGTTAGGTAAAATGCACGGTATCACTCGTGAGCAACAAGATGCGTTTGCTGTACGTTCTCACCAACGTGCCCATGCTGCAACTATCGAAGGTCGCTTTGCTAAAGAAATTTGGGGCATTGAAGGCCACGATGCCAACGGCGCACTAATTAAAGTGATGACCGACGAAGTAATTCGTCCAGAAACGACACTAGAGTCACTTGCGGGTTTACGCCCAGCATTCGACCCAGTTAACGGCACGGTGACTGCAGGTACATCATCTGCATTATCTGACGGTGCTTCTGCAATGTTAGTGATGGAAGAATCTAAAGCACGTGCTTTAGGCTTAACTATCCGAGCACGTATTCGTTCAATGGCTGTTGCCGGTTGTGATGCTGCAATTATGGGCTATGGTCCAGTACCTGCCACCAAAAAAGCATTAGCACGCGCGGGCTTGTCGGTTGCCGATTTAGACCTTATCGAATTAAACGAAGCGTTTGCTGCACAGTCATTACCTTGTGTTAAAGATCTTGGCTTGCAAGATGTTGTCGATGAAAAAATTAACCTGAACGGTGGCGCAATTGCATTGGGCCACCCACTAGGTTGTTCTGGCGCACGTATCTCGACAACACTGATCAACTTGATGGAAGAAAAAGATGCAACGCTTGGTCTTGCCACTATGTGTATCGGTTTAGGTCAAGGTATCGCAACTGTATTCGAACGCGTTTAATCGTTCTCATACCAAGCTGATACTTTTCAGTTGTATGACGTGAGTTGTAAAAACGAGCCAAATTGGCTCGTTTTTTTTATTTTAAAATTCTTCTACTTTGGCTAATGTTCCACGTGAAACATGTTTTATGAAAATTAAAAAATAATAATAAAACTCAATATAACTTTAAAACCAAGCAAACTTGGCAAGCTTTAATGACAAGAGTAACATTAGCGCTAATTCGATAGATAAAAATAGACAGCATTTCATGAACGATATTTATACCCAAGCACAACACCAACTCGATGCTCTCGGTCTTCGATGCCCCGAGCCAGTGATGATGATTCGAAAAACAGTACGAAAAATGGCAGAAGGTGAAACCTTATTAGTCATTGCAGATGATCCTGCCACCACTCGTGATATTCCAAGTTTTTGTGAATTTATGGATCACACGTTAATTGCCAGTGATATCAGCAAAACGCCATACCACTATTTACTCAAAAAAGGACTTTAACTAATGACCATCACATTGGAAGCAATCGCATATAAAACAGCGAAGCGCGGCATAATGAAGCCAGCCTTTTGTGCCAATGTGACCTTAGAACGAGGTGTCGAAAATGATATTTTTGGCAGACCAGGAAAACGTCAAGTTACTGTAATGTCAAAACAGCAGTGGCAAACAGTCTGCCAACAAGTTAATGCCGATTTAGACTGGTTAACTCGAAGAGCGAATTTATTGATCAGCGGCTATGAATTTAGCGCTGCAGATGTTGGCAAAATAATCTCCATTGGCGCTGAACTTAAATTACAAATTACCGGCGAAACTGATCCGTGTAAAAAAATGGAAATGGCTCACACAGGACTGGAACAAGCATTAACACCAGACTGGCGTGGTGGTGTTACCTGCCGCGTAATTCAAGCTGGGTTAATACAACCAGATGACTCGGTAAATATAGATTAGTAAAACCGATAAATCATTTTCGTTTAAGCCTTTCATATTAAAATCTATCACTATAGCACTCGTTGTTTGTTAATAAATAACAAACAAACGTGTTAATGTCTGTCACTAATTGATACAGATTTGTTGTACACCTTATCGGTAATTTATGCGATAAAGGAACCATTCAAACCGACAAACGCAGTAAAGCCAAATACTCTTCAGGTCATCTAATCATGCCAAATGATATGAACTAAATGAGTATAGGCTTGATTAAATCCACTGAAAATAAAAACGACAACGGATAATCTACTCTATGTTGACTCAAAAACTCACCCCACTTTACACCGCAATAGCACTGACCCTCGGTATTTCTGGTTTTGCTTATGCCGAAGATGACAAAGTAAAATGGCATGTAAATGCTCCTGAAAATGCGCCATTAAGTAAAATAGATATCAATGTTACCGAAGGAACATGGATGAACGTCAATGTATCACCTGATGGTGAACACATTGTATTTGATTTATTAGGTGATATTTATCAAATACCGATAGCAGGAGGAGAAGCTAAACCACTGGCACAAGGTATCGCTTGGCAAATGCAGCCAGTATATAGCCCAGACGGTAAGTATATAGCTTTCACCTCTGATGAAGATGGTGGCGATAATATTTGGATAATGAATGCCGATGGTACCAATCCACATGCAATAACGACTGAAACGTTTCGTTTACTCAACAGCCCGGCTTGGAGTCCTGACTCACAGTATTTAGTGGCAAGAAAACACTTCACTGGTACTCGCAGCTTAGGAGCCGGTGAAGTGTGGATGTTTCACGTTGCTGGTGGCGAAGGCGTTAAACTAACTGAACGCCCTAATGAACAAAAAGATTTGGGTGAACCAGCCTACTCGCCAGATGGACGCTATATCTACTTTAGCCAAGATTCGACCCCAGGCAAGACCTTTCATTACTCAAAAGATTCTGTGAAAGGCATTTATAAGATTAAGCGTTATGACACCCAAACAGGCGATATTGAAGTATTGATTGAGGGCACCGGTGGTGCAATTAGACCGACACCTAGTCCTGATGGCAAAACCCTTGCCTACATCAAACGCGATGGATTTCAGTCGACCTTATATTTCCTAGACTTAAAGTCTGGTGAAGAAACCAAGCTGTATGACAAACTCGATCGTGACATGCAAGAAACATGGGCTATTCACGGTGTTTATCCAACAATGTCGTGGACCAAAGACAATAAGCACATCGTATTTTGGGCTAAAGGTAAAATCAATAAACTTGATGTCGACAGTAAACAAATAACAGACATTCCATTCAGTGTTAGCACTCAAAGAGATATTCAGCCATCGGTCCGCTTTACTCAAAACTTAGATAAAGATGAATTTGATGTAAAAATGCTACGTATGGCACAAGTATCACCAGATGGCGAAAAAGTGGTATTTGAAGCCTTAGGTAAAATTTGGGTTCGTGATATTAAAGACGGAAAACATAAACGATTAACCCGTTTAGATGATGACATCAATGAGCTATTCCCACAGTGGTCACGTGACGGTAAAGACATCGTGTTCACTACATGGAATGATCAACAGCAAGGCACCGTCAGTGTTGTTAGCGCCAGAGGTGGTAAAGCCAAAGTGTTAACCAACGAGCCTGGCAAATATGTAGAGCCAACTTTTTCGCCTGATGGCGAATATATTGTTTATCGAAAAGCTCGCGGTGGATACATGACACCACGAACTTGGTCACAAGAACCGGGTTTATATAAAGTCGATATCAAAGGAAAGCAAAGCACTAAACTAACTGCCAGTGGCCATCAACCACAATTTGGTAACGACTCAGATCGTGTTTACTTTATGGATTCTGGGGAGACCCCAGAGTTTGCATCAATAGGTATGAACGGTTTTGAAAAACGAACCCATTACACCAGCGACCACGCTACCGAGTTTCGTTTATCACCAAACGGTGAGCACCTAGCTTTTGCAGAGCGCTTTAGAGTGTACGTCACTCCTTTTGCGAAACACGGCGAAACCATTGCTATTGGACCTAAAGCAAGCAACTTACCCATTACCCAACTAAGTGCTCGTGCCGGCGAAAGCATTAGCTGGAACGGTAAAAATAACCAACTGTATTGGACATTGGGCCCTGATTTATACCAAGCCGATGTCGACACTCAATATACAAAATCTGAAACCAAGGTCGATCCTAAAATAACCTCTATTGGCTTTAAAGATAAGGCCGATGTTCCACGTGGAACAGTTGTGTTTACTGGCGGTAAAGTGATCACTATGGAGAATGATCAGGTTATTGATAATGGCGTTGTTATCGTTAAAGACAATAAAATTGTCAGCGTTGGTGATGCCAATACGATTATTCCTAAAAATGCTCAAGTCATCAATATTAGCGGTAAAACCATTATGCCTGGCATATTTGATGCCCATGCACATGGCGGCCAAGCAGATGATGAAATTATTCCACAGCAAAACTGGGCCTTATATTCTGGCTTATCACTTGGGGTAACATCTATTCATGATCCATCGAATGACACAACCGAAATTTTTGCTGCTTCCGAACAACAAAAAACAGGCAATATTGTTGGACCACGTATTTTCTCAACAGGGACTATTTTATACGGCGCCAACTTACCAGGTTATACCTCGCATGTAGATTCACTTGATGATGCAAAGTTCCACTTAGAGCGTCTTAAAAAAGTCGGTGCATTTAGTGTTAAGAGTTACAACCAACCACGCCGGGATCAACGCCAGCAAATTATTGCTGCTGCACGAGAGCTCGAAATGATGGTAGTCCCTGAAGGTGGAAGTTTGCTGCAGCACAATTTATCGATGATAGCGGATGGTCACACCACGGTAGAACATTCGTTGCCAGCGGCTTCTATTTATAATGACATCAAACAATTTTGGAGCCAAACAGAAGTTCACTACACACCGACCTTAGTTGTCGCATATGGAGGTATTTCTGGCGAGCATTACTGGTATGACAAAACTGATGTTTGGGCTCACCCTCGCCTAAGCATGTATGTTCCGCATGATATTCTTGATGCCCGTTCAATGCGCCGCACGACCGCGCCAGACGAACATTACAACCATTTTAATGTTGCCCGTGTAGCAAATGAGTTAAACAACATTGGCGTTAAACCCAATATTGGTGCTCACGGTCAACGAGAAGGATTGGCTGCACATTGGGAGATGTGGATGTTTGCTCAAGGCGGTATGAGTAATATGGAAGTATTAAAAACAGCGACTATTAACCCTGCCGTCACCTTCGGTATGGATCATCAACTGGGTTCTATTAAAGTTGGTAAATTAGCGGACTTAATAGTGATTGATGGCGATCCATTAGCTGATATAAGAACGACTGATAAAGTCACTTACACCATGGTCAATGGTAAGTTATTTAATTCAGAAACCATGAATCAGCTAAATGGTGATAAACATAAACGTAAGCCATTTTTCTTTGAAAAAATCTAACAATTAAGTAAGACAATAAAAAGGGTGTTCCACGTGGAACACCCTTTTTTATACTTTTAATAAAATCAATACTGACCGTGACAATGACAATCTGTCGTATGATCGTTTACCATTCCAACCGCTTGCATAAAAGCATAACAAATTGTTGGGCCAACAAAATTAAAACCAAGCTTTTTTAATGCCTTAGACATAGCTTCAGATTCTGCCGTTTGTGCAGGAACTTGGCTTGATGAACTGAAGTTGTTTGCTCTCGGTTCACCACCAACAAATCCCCATAAAAACTTAGAGAAATCATCACCCTGCTCAACAAAGGCTAAATAAGCTTTAGCATTTCTGATGATCGAGTTTATTTTAAGACGATTGCGTACAATACCCGATTCTAGCATTAACTCTTCCACTTTAGCTTGATCGTACTGTGCAATAATACTCGGCTCAAAATTAGCAAACAGTTGCTCGTAGTTTTGTTGCTTTTTAAGAATCGTAATCCAAGATAATCCAGCTTGTTGACCATCAAGACACAACTTAGCAAAAAGCTGTTTGGCATCAAACTCTGGACGTCCCCATACTGTATCGTGGTAATGCTGATATAAAGGGTCTTCACTTACCCAGCCACATCGGTTAACTTGCATGGTATGGTTCCATTAACGTTTTTATTAGTACGTTAAAAAATAACCTACATCTGCCTTGCTCTACAAGGTATAATCATTAACATTTTCTATTAATAGCCTGACAGTAGTAGACATGACGACGAAACACGACGTAAAGACATTTCAGGGTTTCATCCTAACCCTTCAGGAATATTGGGCGCAGCAAGGTTGCGCAATTGTTCAACCTCTAGATATGGAAGTTGGCGCTGGTACTTTCCACCCGCAGACGTTCTTACGTTCATTAGGCCCTGAGCCAATGAGCAGTGCATACGTGCAACCGTCTCGCCGTCCTACTGATGGACGTTATGGTGAAAACCCAAACCGCCTGCAACATTACTACCAATTTCAAGTAGTGCTAAAGCCATCTCCAGATAACATTCAAGAGCTTTATTTAGGCTCACTTGAAGCGCTTGGCATCGACACCAAAGTACATGACATTCGTTTTGTTGAAGACAACTGGGAGTCGCCAACATTAGGTGCTTGGGGTTTAGGCTGGGAAATTTGGCTTAATGGTATGGAAGTCACTCAGTTCACCTACTTCCAACAAGTTGGCGGAATTGAATGTAGCCCTGTTACAGGTGAAATCACTTACGGGCTTGAGCGTTTAGCCATGTACATTCAAGAAGTTGATAGCGTATACGATCTTGTTTGGACTGACGGACCACTTGGTCGTGTCACTTATGGTGACATTTTCCATCAGAACGAAGTAGAACAGTCTACCTATAACTTCGAACATGCCGATGTCGATTTTATGTTAACCCTATTCGATCAATGTGAAAAAATGTGCATGCACTTACTATCACTAGAAAAGCCATTACCACTACCTGCTTACGAGCAAGTAATGAAAGCATCACACGCTTTTAACTTACTTGATGCTCGCCATGCTATATCAGTCACTGAACGTCAGCGTTATATCCTTCGCGTTCGAACTATGGCAAAAGGTGTTGCAGAATCTTATTATCAAGCACGTGAAGCTCTTGGCTTCCCAATGTGTAAGTAGAGGTAACGAATGAATTTTGAAAACTTACTCATTGAAGTTGGTACCGAAGAATTACCACCAAAAGCGCTGCGCACGTTAGCTGAATCATTTTTAACGAGCTTTACAGATGAATTAACTAAAGCTGATTTACCTTATGAATCTGCAGTTTGGTATGCCGCCCCTCGCCGCTTAGCGATTAATGTGTTGGGTCTAGCATTAGCACAAGCTGATAAAGTCGTTGAAAAACGCGGCCCCGCGGTTAGCTCAGCATTTGATGCTGACGGTAACCCAACTAAAGCAGCACAAGGCTGGGCTCGTGGTAACGGTATTACGGTTGAGCAAGCAGAGCGATTAGTCACCGATAAAGGTGAATGGTTAGTCCATCAAGCTAAAGTGGTTGGCGTTGAAACCAAAAGCTTAATAGCTGACATGGCACAGCGCGCACTCGATAAGTTACCAATCCCGAAGCCAATGCGTTGGGGTAACAACAAAACTCAGTTTATTCGCCCGGTTCACACCGTGACAATGTTATTAGGTAGCGAATTAGTTGCTGGTGAATTACTTGGTATTGCATCTAACCGCATTATTCGTGGCCACCGCTTTATGGGTAAAGCCAGCTTTGAGTTGGATCATGCTGACAATTATTTAGCCGCGCTAAAAGAGCAAGGTAAAGTTCTAGCAGATTATGAATTACGTAAATCGCTAATCAAAGCGGATGCTGAAGCAGCAGCAGCTAAATTAGGTGGTATTGCCGATATCCAAGATAGCCTACTTGAAGAAGTCGCTTCTCTAGTTGAATGGCCAATAGTGTTAACAGCAAGCTTTGAAGAAAAGTTTTTAAACGTACCTTCTGAAGCGTTGGTTTACACCATGAAAGGTGACCAAAAATACTTCCCAGTATTTGATAAAGCCGGCAAATTACTGCCTAACTTTATCTTTGTCACCAACATTGAATCTAAAGATCCACAACAGATTATTTCAGGTAACGAAAAAGTAGTTCGCCCACGTTTAGCGGATGCTGAGTTCTTCTTTAATACCGATAAAAAGAACACACTTGAATCTCGTATTGCCAGTTTAGAAACGGTTGTATTCCAAAAACAACTTGGTACGTTAAAAGCGCGTGTTGAACGTATTTCTGAGTTAGCAGGTTTCATTGCGACGCAAATGAACAACAACGGTGTTGAGACCAGGAATGTAGATGCTAGCCGTGCCGGTTTATTGTCTAAAACAGACCTAATGACCAACATGGTAATGGAATTTACTGATACTCAAGGCACTATGGGCATGCATTACGCCCGCCTAGATGGCGAAACAGAAGCTGTTGCTATTGCACTTGAAGAACAGTACAAACCTAAATTTTCTGGTGATACAGTACCAACGGCTACAGTATCGTGTGCGGTTGCACTAGCTGAAAAGTTAGATACGCTAGTGGGTATTTTTGGCATTGGCCAAGCACCAAAAGGTGCAGCGGACCCATTTGCACTTCGCCGTGCGGCCATTGGTATTTTGCGCGTTATTGTAGAAAACAAACTGCCACTCGACTTAGTTGAGTTAATTGCTAAAGCACAAGCTTTGCATGCGCCCAATATTACTAACACCAATACAAGTGATGATGTGCTTGAATTCCTTCTCGCACGTTTCCGAGCTTGGTACCAAGATAAAGGCATTCAAGTTGATGTTATTTTAGCTGTACTGGCTCGTCGTCCAACAAAACCTGCTGATTTTGACAGTCGTGTTAAAGCTGTATCACATTTCCGTGGCTTAGAAGCTTCTACAGCGCTAGCAGCGGCAAATAAGCGTGTTTCTAATATATTAGCTAAAGTTGAAGGCGAATTACCCGCAACCATCAATTCAGCTCTATTAACAGAACCAGCAGAGAAAGCGTTAGCTGATAAGCTTGTACAGTTACAACCACAGTTAGCTCCACTGTTTGCTGATGGCAATTACCAACAAGCATTAACGCTATTGGCTGACTTACGCGAAAATGTCGATCAGTTCTTTGAAGATGTGATGGTAATGGCAGATGATGAAGCATTGAAAAATAACCGCTTAGCGTTATTAACCAATCTTCGTGAGCAGTTCTTGCACGTTGCAGACATTTCGTTGCTGCAATAATGTAAATTAGCTGCAGTTGAGATAAAAGCGCCGTAAGGCGCTTTTTTTATGACTTACTTTTTCATAGCTTAAGAGTATCAGCCACAACTTGGGGCTATAAAGGATTGAGACAGACCTTACCCGCATTGAAAACAATTTAAAACTGGATAAGCTTTTGATGTAATTCTATAAAATCTTCTTCACTACACTCTACCTGAGCTAACAATACCGCTAGTGCTGGTTGAGGCAATTTGTCGACTTGTAACAGCATTGAACATTCACTAATAATATTGGCTTTCCAAATAAGCAGTGTCATGCCATCAGTTGGTTTAATATTAGTATTGGCCAATAACGTTAACGGTGTTTCAAAGTGTTGTGAGAGTTGCCAACTGCGCGCTAACAATGCACTTAAGGTTAACGATTTTGTGGTCATCACCTGCTTAAAAAGTATTGAATTGGGTTGTTCTCCTGGTTCAGCTTGATAAAAAGCGTCCACCAGCATTTTAAAAATCGCAATTTTACCCACATCATGCAGTAAGCCTAATAGAAAAGCACTGTCTCGTTGCTCGTTGCTCGCTAACTCGCTAGCCAAAAAAGCCACTTGCATAGAATGACGCCAGATTTCAGCCCCAAAGCGTCTAAAGTAAATTGGCTTTATATCGATTAACTCACGGGCTAAACACGCGGTAATAAATTGCCTTAATTGTTGCCTGCCCACTTGTACTAACGCTTGTTGAATACTGCTAACATCGGTATCCGCTCGTTTAAAAGCGGGCGAGTTACATAACTTGAGCACTTCAACACACAACAAAGGGTCTTGCTCAATAAGTAGTATTAACTCTTGGGTTTCAATATTGTCGTCGCCAAGTTTTTTATCAAGCTCGAGTATTTTACTGGGAAGCTTTAATACGTTTTCTGCAATAGACTGCGGTGAGCTTAATGCCTGTTCAATATTTTGCATTACACTACGTTCAAGATTATTGGCAATACCTGTGGTCGTAGTGGATGGAGTTGCAAACAATAAACTATAAAATAAAGCCGATAGATCTAATTGTGATTCAACAGCTTGATGCTCCGTAACCTCAATTGCAGGTACAGGTGTCTGTGGTTTGGCTTGTTGACGTTTTTCTGCGGTGGTAACGCCAGTGAATTTAGCCTGTTCATTGCGGTCACGAACATTAAACAATTTTTTAAAGAAACCAATAACCACTATAAATAGCCTTATGAAGTGTTAAGTAAATACGATTATAACCATAGCACTAAAAACAAAAATGGGTGCCAAAGGCACCCATTTTTACACAAAACTTATGTTATACGTCTAAGTTGGCCACATTAAGCGCGTTAGTTTCAATAAACTCACGACGCGGCTCAACTTGGTCACCCATCAAACATGTGAATAGCTGATCAGCAGCTACCGCATCTTCAATAGTAACGCGTAACATACGACGTGATTCCGGATCCATTGTAGTTTCCCACAATTGTTCAGGGTTCATTTCGCCCAATCCTTTATAACGTTGTATGTACAGGCCGCGTTTCGCTTCACTAATAGTCCAATCTAATGCTTCTAAGAAGCTTTCAACTTCTTTAACACGCTCACCACGTTGTACATAACCACCTTCTTCAATCATACCCTCTAATGCCGCGCCTAACTTAGCGATACGCTGGTAATCAGATGAAGTGAAGAAGTCATAACCAAATAGATAGTTAGTATCGATACCGTGCTTACGGATTGTCACGCTAGGGGTGTAAACCTTGCGCTCAGGGTCAAGCATTACATTGGCAGTAAAAATAATACCGCTACTTTCACGTTCAACTAAATCTGCAATGAAGCCATTACACCATTCGGTCATTTGCGCTTCATCACTTAACACTGCGGCAGTCACTTCAGGGTGATACAACATACGGTCAAGTAGGTTGGTAGGGTAACGTTTTTCTAGGCGCTTAATAATGCGCTCAACTTCACGATACTGTGCCACTAAACGCTCTAATGGCTCACCAGACATACCAAAAGCACCTGGGCTTGGATAAATATTGGTGCCATCAAGAGCTTGAGTGGTTAAATACTCTGTCAATGCTGGCTCATCTTTCAAATACTGTTCTTGCTTACCTTTTTTCACTTTGAAAAGTGGTGGTTGAGCAATATAAATATAGCCACGCTGGATCAATTCAGGCATTTGACGGAAGAAGAAGGTCAACAGCAAAGTACGAATGTGTGAGCCGTCGACGTCAGCATCGGTCATGATGATGATGTTGTGATAACGAGTCTTATCTGGATTATATTCATCGCGGCCAATGCCACAACCTAATGCAGTAATCAGCGTTGCCACTTCTTGTGAAGATAACATCTTGTCAAAACGCGCTTTTTCTACGTTTAAGATCTTACCTTTTAGCGGAAGAATCGCTTGGTTTTTACGGTTACGTCCCTGCTTGGCTGATCCACCAGCAGAGTCTCCTTCCACTATATATATTTCAGAAAGACCAGGATCTTTCTCTTGGCAGTCAGCTAATTTACCTGGCAAACCACCTAAATCTAACGCGCCTTTACGACGTGTCATTTCACGCGCTTTACGCGCCGCTTCACGAGCACGTGCAGCATCAACAATTTTACCAACAATTAATTTAGCATCGGCTGGATTTTCTAATAGGTAATCATTTAACTGCTCACCCATTGTTTGTTCAACCGCGCTTTTCACTTCACTAGACACAAGTTTGTCTTTAGTTTGCGAGCTAAACTTTGGATCAGGTACTTTTACTGAAATAACCGCGGTCAAGCCTTCACGCGCATCATCACCTGTGGCACTAGTCTTACCTTTTTTGTTAAACCCTTCACGTTCCATGTAGTTATTCAAGTTACGTGTTAATGCACCACGGAAACCGGCTAAGTGAGTACCACCGTCGCGTTGTGGGATGTTATTGGTAAAACAAAAAATATTCTCTTGATAACCATCGTTCCACTGCATAGCAACTTCAACGGTGATACCGTCTTCGCGTTCATGAGAAAAATGGAAAACATCTTTGTTAATCGGCGTTTTGTTACGGTTTAAGTAATCAACAAAAGCACTAATACCGCCTTCATACTTAAAGAACTCATCTTTACCGTCGCGCTCGTCAACTAAACGAATGCCTACACCAGAGTTCAAAAATGATAGTTCGCGTACGCGTTTGGCTAAAATTTCAAAATGAAATTCAACATCAGTAAACGTGTCACTACTTGGCCAGAAGCGGAGTTCGGTACCGGTTTTAACCGCATCACCAATTTCTTTGATAGGCGCATCGGGTACACCATGAGTATAAAACTGCTCATAGACTTTACCTGCTCTACGAATGGTTAACTGCAGTTTTTGCGATAACGCGTTAACTACAGATACACCCACACCGTGCAGACCACCAGAGACTTTATAAGAGTTATCATCAAACTTACCGCCAGCATGAAGTACGGTCATAATAACTTCAGCGGCAGAGATACCCTCTTCTTCATGTATCGAAACAGGAATACCACGACCATCGTCTTTTACTGAGACTGAACCATCTGAATGAATGCTAATGGTGATATCACTACAATGGCCTGCTAAAGCTTCATCGATAGAGTTATCGACCACTTCGAATACCATGTGATGAAGACCTGTGCCATCATCAGTATCACCAATGTACATACCAGGTCTCTTACGGACTGCATCAAGGCCTTTTAATACCTTGATACTCGAAGAATCGTAACTATTCTCTGACATATTTATCTCTCGTTGTTATTCAATAACCGTTACCAGCCCTTGTTCCACATGAAACATCCTGTTTGGAGGGCTAGATAACGAATCGACTATTGCTTGCGGATCGATCGCAGTGACAAAAATTTGTGCACCGGTTTCGGTTAACTGCTGTAGCAATAGCTGCCTATGCTGTGCATCCAACTCCGACGGTAAATCGTCGACTAGATAAATACTATTTTTATCTAGTTGTTGTTTGAGCAACTTTCCCTGTGCAATACGCAGTGCACAGACTAATAATTTTAATTGTCCACGGGACAACGCATCCTGCGCTGGCAAATTACCCACACGCAAACGTAAGTCTGCTTTGTGGGGGCCGCTGCCCGTATTTCCAGCGGCTAAATCTCTTGAGTATTGGTTTTCAAGTAATTGGGCAAAATCCGTTTTACTGTCCCATCCTCGAGTAAAAGAAACCTTAATATCAATCTGAGGTAAAAACACTCCGATTATACCCTTTAGTAGCACATTTAACGAGTCTACATATTGATTTCGTATATCGGTAACCTGTTCAGCATACCGCACCAACTCCTTATCCCAAAACTGTATTTGGTTATAGGAAGATTGATTTCTAAGTAATTGGTTTCGTTGTTTTAATACCTTTCTAGTATTCACCCAAGCTTGATAAAAATGTGGATCAGAATGAAATGCACCCCAATCGATAAATTGACGACGGGCTTTAGGTCCCTCGAACAATAAAGAAAAACTTTCGGGAGTAATAACTTGGATGGGTAATGTTTCGGCCAGGGTTGATAAACGCTTCACTTTCTCGCCATCAATTTTAACTTCGATTTCGCCACTTCGATGACGACGTAAGCCAATTTTACAATCTCTATCTGCATCTATTAAATGCGCAAATAAGGTCAGTTTATCATCTTCATTATTGATCACACGTTGGGATAAATGGCTGCGAAACGAACGCCCCATTCCCAAGAAGTAAATAGCTTCAAGAATACTGGTTTTGCCACTGCCATTTTGACCGTAAATCAAATTTAAGCCATCACAAGGCTGTAATGAAGCAGAGGTAATATTACGAAATGAACCAATGTTAATGCGTGATAAACTCATGAAGACCTATTGTGATACCCAATAAAACGCTAGAGACAAAGAAGGTGCTTTGCAGCACCTTTGATATAGCAATAACACAATAACGCATTACAGGCGCATTGGCATCACCACATACATAGAATCTTCTTCTTTGTGGTTCTCAATCAAGGCACTGGAATTACCATCAATTAAAGTAATTCGCACTTCATCACTGGCTAAGTTGTTTAATACATCAAGCAGGTAACTAACATTAAAACCAATTTCTAGATTGTCAGAGTCATATTCAACATCAATAATCTCTTCTGCTTCTTCTTGCTCAGGATTATTGGCAGTAATTTTCAATAAACCAGTTTCAAGCTGAATACGTACTCCACGGAATTTTTCATTCGATAGGATAGAAGCACGAGTTAACGCTTGTTTTAGTTGATTGCGACTGGCGATAACCACTTTATTGCCACCCTTAGGTAACACGCGGCGGTAATCAGGGAAACGGCCATCAACAAGCTTACTGGTAAATACTGCAGAACTGGTAATCGCTCTAATGGCATTATCACCAATGGCAATGGTAATGTCCTGATCGTCACTGTCGAGCAAGCGCGCCATTTCAACCACCCCTTTACGAGGCACAATCACTTGTTTTTCAGGTAATGAAACATCAAGCGTACGATGGCTTAAGGCTAAACGATGTCCGTCGGTAGCAATAGCACGTAATACATTGCCTTCCGTCTCAAATAACAAACCATTGAGGTAATAACGGACATCTTGGTTAGCCATTGAAAACTGAGTTGAATCAATAATCGACTTCAACACGCCTTGCTTTAAGCTAAATTCGATATCCGCCTGGAATTCTTCAACGTTGGGATAATCTTCGGCGGGTAATGTTGCCAATGAAAAACGGCTACGACCTGAACGCAATAACCATTTATTATCTTGTTGTTCGACCTTTAATTCGCTCTGCTCTGGTAATGACTTAACAATATCCAGTAGCTTTTTAGCAGGAACCGTCGTACGACCGATATCAATGTCACCATGAATAGCCGCTTGGCCCACCAACTCAACCTCTAAATCAGTGCCCGTTAGCTTAAGTGATGACTCACTAACTTCAACTAATAAGTTGGCTAAAATAGGTAAGTTGTGTCTGCGTTCTACCGCGCCGCACACTAGCTGCAACGGCTTTAATAGGGCGTCCCTATCAATTGAAAATTTCATCGTGTCTACATTCCCTGAATTAAGAAGACAAAGTTCTAATCAAGTTAGCATAATCTTCTTTAATATCATGACTTTCTTCGCGCAGTTGGGCGATTTTACGACAAGCATGCAATACTGTCGTATGGTCACGACCACCAAAAGCATCACCAATTTCCGGTAAACTTTGGTTAGTAAGTTCTTTAGATAGCGCCATTGCCACTTGCCTAGGCCTTGCCACACTGCGAGAACGGCGTTTAGACAGCATATCTGCCATTTTTATTTTGTAGTATTCAGCAACAGTCTTCTGAATATTATCTATAGTGACTAATTTTTCTTGCAGTGCCAAGAGATCTCTTAATGCTTCACGCACAAAGTCGATAGTGATTGGACGGCCAGTAAAGTTAGCATTAGCAATCACGCGGTTTAGTGCACCTTCTAATTCACGTACGTTTGAACGTAAACGCTTGGCAATAAAGAATGCCACTTCATCAGGTAGGTTTATTCCACTCTCTTGTGCTTTGCGCATTAAAATCGCTACGCGGGTTTCTAATTCAGGTGGCTCAATAGCAACCGTTAAGCCCCAACCAAAGCGTGATTTTAAGCGATCCTCTACCCCGTCGATCTCTTTTGGATAACGATCTGAGGTTAAAATAATTTGATGATTACCTTCTAACAATGCATTAAAGGTATGGAAAAACTCTTCTTGTGAACGATCTTTATTGGCAAAAAATTGAATGTCATCAATAAATAGCGCATCGACACTACGGTAATAACGTTTAAATTCTTCGATCGCGTTATTTTGCAGCGCTTTTACCATGTCCTGAACAAAACGCTCAGAATGCATATACACCACTTTGGCATTGGGATTATTTTTAATAATGCCATTACCAACCGCGTGTAAAAGGTGAGTTTTACCTAAACCAGTGCCGCCATATAAAAATAACGGATTATAAGCACCACCAGGATTTTCAGAAACTTGCAATGCCGCTGCTTTGCCTAACTGGTTCGATTTACCTTCAACGAAGTTATCAAATTGGTAAGTAGGATTAATATTGCTGCGGTGATTAGGGTTAATAATCGGTTCAGCCTGGGTATTAAAGGACGTGGTTCCTACCTGGGCTTTAGTTTGGCGATTAACAGGTTTAGCCGCTACAGGAGCTGGCGCAACCGGACGAGCTGAAGGACGGCTACCAATATCAAAACGTAACTTAGGTGCATTACTGCCCATTTGTTCAGTAAAAAATTGATTAATGATATTGATGTATTTATCGCGTACCCAATCCAGCACAAAACGATTTGGCGCATACAAAACCAAAGTATCACCATCCATTTCAGCCTGTAACGGACGGATCCACATACTGAACTGCTGTGCTGATAACTCGTCTTGCAGTCTGCCGATACATTGTTGCCAAAGTGAAACCGCCACTTATTTATCCCCAAATATCTTTAATCAAAGGAGGTGTATTCTATAGGGAGATCACAATGATCGCTATCCTTTAAAGAAGAATTATCCCCAGCGGGATCATTCTGTGTATATATCTGAGATCAACGAAGATCAAAATCGATCCATTAATTGCAAAATTCAAGCAAATCCAGCTTTATTAACCGATCCACCTTGATCTATAATAGCATTTCTTTGATCTACTGAAACAACGAAAGATCCACAAGATATAGTGTCTGTACACAGACTTATCCACATCTTCTGGTGCTTAATCGATAGTAGCTTCAAATAAAGATTGGCAGAAATTTGTCATATAAGTACTTTCGTTATTGACGAGGCTACTTAAAGTGATTACAATTCGGCCTCTTTTTTGCCCTTACCTCTAATTTTGGAGATAAGGTAAATTCACTAACAAAGACGGATTGCCATCATGAGTAAACGTACTTTTCAACCTAGCAACCTGAAGCGCAAGCGTTCTCACGGCTTCCGCGCTCGTATGGCTACTGTAGGCGGCCGTAAGGTCCTTGCACGTCGTCGTGCGAAAGGTCGCGCTCGTTTATCTGCGTAAGTAGATAACTAGGTGACTAGCTATACCTTTTCGCGGGAGTTACGTTTGTTAACTCCCGCGCAATTTAAATCTGTATTCTCCAATCCAATCAAAGCATCCTCTGCTGAAATAACTCTGCTCGCAATTCCAAATTCAGAGCAACATCCTCGTTTAGGATTAACTGTGGCCAAACGTTTTGTTAAACGTGCAAACCAACGTAATCGTATTAAACGTGTGATAAGAGATAGTTTTCGTTTACATCAACACGACATCCCAGATATAGATATCGTTGTATTAGTCAGAAATGGCGTGATGGAAATGGAAAATGCAGAACTACACAAATTAATAGAAAAGCTATGGCGCAAACTCAGTCGCCGTTACAATGGCTAGCAACCACGGTTATCCGTGGTTACCAAATTCTTATCAGCCCTTTATTGGGACCGCGTTGTCGGTTCAATCCAACTTGTTCTTATTATGCTATAGAAGCAATAAAAACACATGGAACAGTAAAAGGTAGTTGGTTTGCAATGAAACGCATATTAAAATGTCACCCTTTACATCCCGGCGGTAGTGATCCCGTCCCCCCTAAAAATGACAGGTGTAATAAATAGGCTATGGAATCTCAACGCAATATATTGCTAATCGGTCTGCTGTTTGTCAGCTTTTTAATGTGGCAACAATGGCAAACAGATAAAGCACCAAAACCAGCAACAGCACAAACTGTTACTCAAACTAACGCCGCCTCACAACACAGTGCTGACGTTCCAGAAGCAGATATATCTGGAGTACCAGTAGAATTACCTGCAAATAAAAACCTTATTAGCGTTAAAACTGATCAGCTTGATATTAAAATCAGCCCGATTGGTGGTGACATAGTTTATGCCGCATTAGTGGAACATAAACGCGAAATTGACAGTAGTGATCCATTTGTCATTTTAGAGCAAAAGAACAATTTCACTTATATCGCCCAAAGCGGACTTATTGGTCGTGATGGTATTGATAGTAGTGCCAATGGTAGAGCAGCTTATAGTGTTCAAACCAATTCATATTCTTTAGCTGATGGTAAAGACACATTAACCGTGCCATTTACTTATACAGCAGACAACGGTGTCACCTACGTAAAAAGCTTTACGTTCACCCGTGGTCAATATGATGTCGGCGTAGATTACAGCATCAGCAATACTTCAGCTGCACCGTTACAAGTGCAGATGTATGGTCAAATTAAGCAAACGATTAAAGAATCTGAAAGCAGCATGATGATGCCAACCTACCGTGGTGGTGCTTTCTCGGCTCAAGATACTCGTTATGAGAAATATAACTTTGACGATATGGCTGACAAAAATCTTGCTAAAGTAACACTCGGTGGTTGGGCTGCAATGCTACAACATTACTTTGTGTCAGCTTGGGTGCCGCCAGCAACCGATTCAAACACCATTTTCTCAAGTATGAGTGCTGGTGGAATGGCTAATATTGGTTTCCGTGGTGCGGTATATGATATTGCTCCTGGCGCGACTCAAGAAATTAACTCGCAGTTTTATGTTGGTCCAAAAAACCAAAAAGAGCTTTCAGCTATTTCTGAAACCTTAAACTTGGTTGTTGATTACGGCTTCTTATGGTGGTTAGCCATTCCAATCCATTGGTTATTGATGTTCTATCAATCATTTGTGGGTAATTGGGGTGTAGCGATTATTTTGATCACCCTCACCGTCCGTGGTGGTCTATATCCGCTGACTAAAAAGCAATATACCTCTATGGCCAAAATGCGTAATCTGCAGCCTAAATTGACAGAGATGAAAGAACGCTTTGGTGATGACCGTCAAAAGATGGGTCAAGCTATGATGGAACTGTATAAGAAAGAAAAAGTAAACCCTATGGGCGGTTGCTTACCTATTCTGTTACAGATGCCAATTTTCATCGCATTATACTGGGTACTACTAGAAAGCTATGAATTACGCCACGCGCCATTCATGCTTTGGATTACTGACTTATCAGTTCAAGATCCATACTATGTATTGCCATTGTTAATGGGCTTATCAATGTTCTTGATGCAAAAAATGCAACCGGTAGCGCCAACAATGGATCCAATGCAAGTGAAAATGATGCAGTGGATGCCAGTTATCTTTACCGTATTCTTCTTATGGTTCCCAGCTGGTCTAGTACTTTACTGGTTAGTGGGTAACTTAGTTGCAATCACACAGCAGAAAATTATTTATGCTGGCCTTGAGAAAAATGGCATAAAATAAGCCTAAGCTCAATGTTGTATAACTGATTAAAAAGGCGGCTGATTAGCCGCCTTTTCCTTTATCAATTTTATAGGTAATACCGTGACAACAGACACTATTGTGGCACAAGCCACCGCCCCTGGAAGAGGTGGCGTAGGCATCATTCGTATTTCTGGTGATTTAGCCACTAATGTAGCAACAGCGATTATTGGCCATGTGCCTAAAACTCGTTACGCAGAATATTGTGACTTTAACAATGCTGACGGTCAGGTGATTGATCAAGGGATTGCGCTATTTTTTAAAGGACCAAATTCATTTACCGGCGAAGATGTCCTAGAACTGCAAGGTCATGGTGGTCAAATCGTGCTCGACATGCTAATTAAGCGTGTAATGGAAATAGACGGTATTCGCATTGCTAGACCAGGTGAGTTCAGCGAACAAGCCTTTATGAACGATAAACTCGACTTAACTCAAGCAGAAGCGATTGCTGACTTAATTGATGCTACCAGTGAACAGGCAGCAAAAAGTGCCTTGCAATCACTACAGGGTGAATTTTCAAAAGAAGTCCATGAGCTTGTCGACCAAGTCACCAACCTGCGCTTATATGTAGAAGCAGCGATTGACTTCCCCGATGAGGAAGTCGACTTTCTATCCGACGGTAAAATTGCCAACGCGTTATATAAAATCATCAGTAAACTAGACACTGTACAAGCTAGCGCCAAGCAAGGTTCAATCATCCGCGAAGGAATGAAAGTTGTGATTGCCGGCCGCCCTAATGCCGGTAAATCAAGCTTACTTAATGCATTAGCCGGTAAAGAATCAGCCATTGTGACTGAAATTGCTGGAACGACTCGCGATGTACTTCGTGAACATATCCACTTAGACGGTATGCCACTGCACATTATCGATACGGCTGGGTTACGAGACACACTCGATACTGTTGAACAAATAGGTATCGAACGCGCATGGGCAGAAATAGCCAGTGCCGATAGAGTCTTGTTTATGGTCGATGGCACCACAACCGATGCTGTAAATCCTCACGAAATTTGGCCCGACTTTATCGACCGTTTACCAGCAAAACTAGGGGTAACCGTAGTACGAAATAAAGCAGATTTAACCGGTGAAACCTTAGATAAAACCGAAGAACAAGGCAGTTGTGTTTACCGGATATCAGCTAAAACAGGTTTAGGTATTGATGAGTTAAAACAGCATCTTAAATCATTAATGGGTTACCAAAGTAACTTAGAGGGTGGCTTTATTGCCCGTCGCCGTCATTTAGAAGCGCTCGAGCTTGCCGCAAATCACTTACAGTTGGGCAAAGAACAGCTTGAAGTGTATTTAGCTGGAGAGTTACTGGCAGAAGAACTGCGCATGACACAAATGGCCTTATCTGAAATCACCGGTAAATTCACCTCAGATGATCTATTGGGCAAGATTTTTGGCTCATTCTGTATTGGTAAATAGGTGTAAATTGATGAAACTCGCTAACCAAGTTGTGGTACTCGATTTTGAAACCACAGGACTATCACCAGATAACGGTGACCGAGCTATAGAAATTGGTGCGGTTAAGTTAGTTAATGGTCAAATAGTCGATACTTTTCAGGAATTGATTAATCCTGGTCGGCGAGTAAATAGCTTTATTGAGCAATATACTGGTATTAGTAACGATATGCTCAAACATGCCCCAGCGTCCAAACAAGTCATGGGGCAGTTTGCTAAGTTTATTGATGGTTTTAATTTGGTGGCACACAATGCCAGCTTTGATAAAAAGTTTCTCGATGCCGAGTTTAGCCATAGCAAACTGCATTACAGCGGTCAATTTGCTTGCTCGTTGTTATTATCAAGGCGGATAAGCCAAGATGCCCCCAACCATAAGCTTGGCACGCTTGTAGATCATCACCAATTACCTAACGATGGCGTGTTTCACCGGGCCTTGGCTGATGCCACCATGACCAGCCATTTATGGTTACATCAAATAGATCTATTACAACTACAGCTGCCCAAACAAGCTATTACCATTGATATTATCAATAAAATATCCAGCCTTCCAAAAGCTCAAATTGCACGTTATTTGCGAACTATGAGCTAGAGTATTGTTAACTTCCATCGTTAACATTGGTTCGAGAAAAACAGCATATAGTTACAACTCTTGCGATAACTTATCGACCAGCAATCTGACTTTGGGTGATAAATGGCGATTATGCGGATACAAAGCCCAAATACCTTCTTTAGGTTGTTGAAAAGGAGCAAGCAATACCACTAACAGCCCCTCTGCTATAGCATCATTGACGTAATATCCTGGTAACTGCACAATCCCCAAACCACATATAGCTGCATTCAATAAACTCAAACCACTGCTACAAGCTAAAGACCCATGCACTTTTACCGTCTTAGGTTTACCTTGCTCAACAAAATGCCAATGTGACTGACTGCCGATTAAACAATTATGCTGACTTAACTCCGATAACGCATAAGGCGTACCGTATTTAGCGATATAACTCGGGGCTGCGCACACATATTGGCTTCGACTCGTAAGCCGCTTTGCCATCATAGTAGAATTAGTTAACCGCCCTAACCTAATCGCCAAATCATAACCACCATCCACTAAGTCAAGTTGCTGATTAGTCAGCTCACAAATCACTTCAATGTCAGGATATTGCTGCATAAAATCAATCACTATCGGCATGATAAACTTTTCACCGTAAGTCACTGGTGCAGTAATTCTAATAAGTCCTTGTGGCTTATCTTTTAAACTTGAAATAGCGCGTTCTGCTTCATCAAGACTGTTTAATACCTGGCGACAATGCTGATAATAGACCGTACCTTCTTCAGTTAACGATACTTTACGAGTGGTGCGATAAAATAATTTGGTGTTTAAACGGTTTTCAAGCTGACTAATTTGTCGACTCACTTGCGCGGTAGAAATACTCAAACGCTTGCCAGCCACAGTAAAGCTGTCCGTTTCGGCCACCGCCACAAATTCAAAAATGCCTTCCCACTTCATCATTATTACATTCTCGTAAAAGTCATTTGCAAAATAAGCTAATTATCATTCTATGATAAACAAATACAATGACTAAATACACTACACTGTAGTCATACCTCTTAACCATGTTGACCATGGTCGTTAATGTTAAGGAAATCATTTATGTCAGCACAATTTATTAAATCAAAAGCCGCTATTGCTTGGGGACCTGGCCAGCCACTATCGGTAGAAGAAGTCGACGTCATGTACCCAAAAGCGGGTGAAGTCATGGTGCGTATTGTGGCATCTGGCGTTTGTCATACCGATGCTTTCACGCTTTCAGGTGATGATCCTGAAGGGGTATTCCCGGCGATTCTTGGTCATGAAGGTGGTGGTATTGTTCACATGGTCGGTGAAGGCGTTACTAGCGTACAAGTCGGCGATCATGTTATTCCGTTATACACAGCAGAATGTGGAGTATGTAAATTCTGTACTTCTGGTAAAACTAATCTTTGCAGTGCAGTACGTGAAACTCAAGGAAAAGGATTAATGCCAGACGGCACCACGCGTTTCTTTAAAGATGGTGAGCCAATTTTTCACTACATGGGCTGTTCAACATTTTCTGAATACACCGTATTACCGGAAATATCATTAGCCAAAGTCAGTAAAGATGCGCCATTAGAAGAAGTGTGTTTATTAGGTTGTGGTGTAACGACAGGTATGGGTGCAGTACTGAAAACGGCTAAAGTTCAAAAAGGTGATACTGTCGCTATTTTCGGTTTAGGCGGTATTGGTCTATCGGCAATTATTGGTGCCACCATGGCTGGCGCCAGCCGAATTATTGGTATTGACCTTAATGAATCTAAATTCGAACTTGCCAAAAAATTAGGTGCAACCGACTGCATTAACCCTAAAAACTTTGATAAGCCGATTCAAGAAGTGATTGTAGAAATGACCGATGGTGGTGTCGATTTCTCATTTGAATGTATTGGTAACGTCAATGTAATGCGCAGTGCATTAGAGTGCTGTCATAAAGGTTGGGGTGAGTCAGTCATTATTGGTGTAGCCGGTGCAGGCCAAGAAATATCAACCCGTCCATTCCAGTTAGTCACTGGTCGCGTATGGCGCGGTAGTGCATTTGGTGGCGTTAAAGGACGCAGTGAATTACCGGGCATTGTTGAGCAATACCTAGCTGGCGAATTTAAACTTGACCACTTTATTACTCACACCATGGGTATTGAAGGCATTAACGATGCATTTGATTTAATGCACAAAGGTGAAAGTATTCGCAGCGTGATCCACTTTGCCAAGTAACGCTTAATTTATCATGACAGACGCAGTTAAGCGTTAAACAACTTAACTGCGGTCTGACAAATAAGGACACATAATGACCATTGAAAGTATCAGCAGTACCAAAGCATTTGGTGGTTGGCATAAACAATACAGTCATCAATCAAGTGCGCTTAATTGCACCATGCGGTTTGCTATTTACTTACCACCACAAGCCGAAAGCCAAAAAGTACCGGTTTTATACTGGTTGTCAGGGCTTACGTGTACTGATGAAAACTTTATGCAAAAAGCAGGTGCACAGCAAATAGCAGCAGAACTAGGCATGGCTATTGTCGCACCCGATACCAGCCCACGAGGTGAAAATGTCGCAGATGATGCTGACGGCGCTTATGACTTTGGTTTAGGCGCAGGCTTTTATCTAAATGCCACTAAACCACCATTTAGTCAGCATTACCAAATGTATGATTACGTGGTAAACGAATTGCCTGCATTGATTGAAGCTCATTTTCCGGTAACAGAACAACGTAGTATTAGCGGTCACTCAATGGGTGGACATGGCGCGTTAACTATCGGATTAAAAAATCCTAATAAATATAAAAGCTTGTCTGCATTCAGTCCTATTTGTCATCCAATGGACAGCCCATGGGGCATCAAAGCATTCCGTGGTTACTTAGGTGATGACCAGCAACAATGGAAACAATACGATAGCTGCGAGTTAATGGCCAATAGCCAACTATTTGTGCCCGCGCTGGTAGACCAAGGCAGTAATGACAATTTTTTGAACGAGCAATTAAAGCCACAAGACTTAGTCAAAGTAGCAAAAGACAAAGGTTATCCGCTTGAACTAAGAATACAGCCTGGTTATGACCACAGCTATTATTTTATCGCGACATTTATTGAAGACCATCTGCGTTTTCATGCAAAGTATTTGTCATTAAGTTAACTATCCAAGTAATACTGCAGTATTAACCTCATATCAACGAGCCTTATAAGGCTCGTTTTTTATGCTAAAAACATTAAAAACTCATGTTAACCAATAAACAAAGCCTAAATAAAAGCACTTAAAAACGCCTAAAGCACAGTTATTTACACAGTTATCCCCCTTTATAAACACAAATAAGCCAACATTAATCGTAATTGAACGAGTAAAATAGCCGAATGCATCGCCCCACAGCGATCAAAACAGGTATGCAATAATGAAATACACAGATAATTTGGAGTCAAGATGGCAAAAGTAGCATTATTAGTAGGCACAACATTAGGCGGTTCAGAATATGTTGCCGATGAAATGGCGGCTCAACTTGCTGAGTTAAATCATCAAACAGCGGTCTTTATTGAGCCTAATATAGATGAATTAGCAGATTTTCCAGTGTGGATCCTTGTATGTTCTACTCATGGAGCAGGCGATCTTCCCGACAATATAGTTCCGTTTCATAAGCAATTAATGATCGAAATGCCCGATCTTAGCCATATCAAGTTCGCTTTATGTGCTATTGGCGACTCTAGTTACGATACTTTCTGCCAAGGACCTGAAAAAATAACCTCACTACTTTTACAGAATGGATCTAACGCTATTGTGGATAAGATCCAAATAGACGTGCAACGAGATCCAATACCTGAAGAACCTGCTGTAGCGTGGTTATTGCAATGGCAGCATCTTATCTAAGCCTATATAGATCCGATCATATCCTGAATAAATCCTGATCAACTCACAGATTAGATTATACTTATCCACAATATATTACTTATTAGTATAAGTTTGTGGATAAGCTATTATTTTTAGCGATCATAACTCTGTACTATTCACAGTCCGATCTGCTCAATGATCACCCTTGTGGATAACTACCCGATCTATCCCCATGTTATCTTGAGTTTGATCGCGATCAGATCACAGGTTAGTTTTGACTTTAAATATTGATTTTAAAAAGAAATAAAAGTTATCAACAGAAAAGTCCGATCCTAATAATAAACATAATAAAAAGATCTATATAAAGATCTTAAGATCTATTAAGCAAACCGCATCTTGATCAATCAGTGAAAAATGATCGTTCACGTTCAGACAAGCAAGTGCTAAAATGATCCAATCGAAAACAGATTAAATTCGAATTTAACTTTCTTAGCTATCAAAGGTCAGATAATGCATTTTCATGAACGGTTTGATGTAATTGTTGTTGGTGGTGGTCATGCCGGAACTGAAGCAGCACTTGCCGCTGCAAGAATGGGCTCAAAAACATTATTGTTGACCCATAACATCGACACACTTGGCCAAATGTCTTGTAATCCTGCTATTGGCGGGATTGGTAAAGGCCATTTGGTAAAAGAAATTGATGCCTTAGGTGGTGCAATGGCAACAGCCACTGACTTTGCCGGTATTCAATTTAGAACATTAAATTCAAGCAAAGGCCCTGCCGTTCGTGCAACACGTGCACAAGCAGACAGAGCGCTATATCGTCAAAAAATCCAGCATATTTTACAAAACCAACCTAATTTACGTATTTTCCAACAGGCTGTTGATGACCTAGTTGTTGAAAAAGATAAAGTTATTGGTGTAGTAACACAAATGGGTTTAGCTTTCGAAGCACCTGCAATTGTATTAACAACGGGTACATTCTTAAGCGGTAAAATCCATATTGGTATGCAAAATTACAGTGGTGGCCGTGCAGGCGATCCACCAGCAATTGCATTAGCGAATCGTTTACGTGAATTAAATATCCGTGTTGGCCGTTTAAAAACAGGTACACCTCCACGTATTGATGCTAATACCATTGATTTTACACAAATGACTGAGCAGAAAGGTGACACACCACTTCCAGTAATGTCATTTATTGGTGATGTTAGTCAGCATCCAAGACAGGTTTCATGTTTTATCACTCATACCAACGAGAAAACCCACGATATTATTCGTGGAGGACTAGATCGTAGCCCTATGTACTCAGGTGTTATAGAAGGGATCGGACCACGTTATTGCCCGTCTATCGAAGATAAAATCCATCGTTTTGCAGACAAGTCGTCACATCAGATATTTATTGAACCTGAAGGACTAAGTACTAATGAAATTTATCCAAATGGTATCTCAACCAGTTTACCGTTTGATGTTCAATTAAATTTAGTCCGCTCAATTAAAGGCATGGAAAACGCCGAAATTATGCGTCCTGGCTATGCTATTGAATATGATTATTTTGATCCACGCGATCTTAAGAACTCATTAGAAACTAAAGCCATCGAAGGACTCTATTTCGCCGGCCAAATTAACGGTACTACTGGTTACGAAGAAGCCGGAGCTCAAGGTTTACTTGCTGGAATGAATGCATCACTGCAAGTTCAAGGAAAAACGGCCTGGTGCCCACGTCGTGATGAAGCTTATTTAGGCGTTTTAGTTGACGACTTATCAACCTTAGGTACAAAAGAACCGTACCGCATGTTTACCAGCCGTGCGGAATATCGTTTATTACTTCGTGAAGATAATGCCGATTTACGTTTGACTGAAAAAGGCCGTGAATTAGGCTTAGTTGATGATAAACGCTGGGAATCATTTATTGCCAAAAGAGAATCGATCGAATTAGAACTTCAGCGCTTACGCAGTCAATGGGTCCACCCAAATTCTGCTTTATTAGGTGTACTTAATCCACAATTAAACACTCCAATTTCACGTGAAGCATCATTTGAAGATTTGCTACGCCGTCCTGAAATGGATTATGCAAAGCTAATGTCATTAGAAGGTTTTGGTCCTGGACTTGAAGATCAACAAGCTGCTGAACAAGTGCAAATTCAAGTTAAGTACTCTGGTTATATTCAACGTCAGCAAGATGAAATTGATAAAGCGATCCGTCATGAAAATTCATTATTGCCCCTTGATCTGGATTATCAGGAAGTACCAGGCTTATCAAATGAAGTGATCGCAAAACTGAATAATCATAAACCTGACACTGTTGGACAAGCATCACGGATCTCAGGTATTACCCCTGCAGCTATCTCAATTTTGCTAGTACATTTGAAAAAACGAGGTTTATTGCGAAAAATCGCATAAATCTAGTTATTTTTACAACTCAATACCACAAGGGAAGCCATAAGGCTTCCCTTAGTGCTTTTACGGCTTCATAATAACTGCCGTCTTTATCATGCAACCTACGAGGCTTTCTGTGTTATCTGCCCAACTTAAAACCTATTTAGCTGAAATGAATATGTCGGCCACTGAATTACAACAAAAACAATTAATAGGTTTTGTTGAAATGCTTGATAAATGGAATAAGGCTTATAATCTCACCGCTGTTCGCGATCCTGAGCAAATGTTAATCCGTCATGTTATGGACAGTTTGACCGTTTCTCCTTATCTTGAAGGACAACGTTTTATCGATGTGGGAACTGGCCCCGGTTTACCAGGGATCCCATTAGCGATTATGAATCCAGATAAGCAGTTTGTATTGCTAGATAGTTTAGGTAAACGGATCCGTTTTCAAAAACAGGTTCAGTTTGAATTAAAAATCAATAATATTACTTCGGTAGAAAGTCGAGTTGAAGCTTATATCCCAGAGATTAAATTTGATGGTGTGTTAAGCCGAGCATTTGCATCAATTCAAGATATGCTCAGTTGGTGTCATCATTTACCGACCGAGAAAGGCACTTTTTATGCATTAAAAGGCCAGTTAAATCAGCAAGAATTACAAGAGATGCCAACAGGATTTTCGTTGGTAGAAACCATTGTATTGCATGTACCAATGTTAGATGAACAGCGACATTTATTAAAAATTGCTAAGCAATAACTCGCATTTCTTTCGCTAATTAAGCTAACCGGACATCAATAACTTTAAGACAGGATGACATTGTGGGTAAAATCATTGCCGTAGCCAACCAAAAAGGTGGCGTTGGAAAAACAACTACTTGCGTTAATTTAGCCGCATCACTTGCCGCCACAAAGCGTAAAGTGTTGTTGATCGATTTAGATCCTCAAGGTAATGCGACCATGGGCAGTGGTGTCGATAAATATGAAGTCGAAAACACCGCTTATGAATTATTAGTCGAAGAAAAACCCTTTGCCGAAATAGTGATTAAAAATACCATTGGTAAATATGATTTGATCGCGGGTAATGGTGATGTCACTGCTGCTGAAATTAAATTAATGGAATTTTATGCGCGTGAGATCCGTTTACGCAATGCATTAGCACCGATCAAAGATGATTATGACTTTATCTTTATCGACTGCCCGCCATCTCTCAATATGTTAACTGTAAATGCCATGTCTGCTGCTGATTCAGTGCTTGTGCCAATGCAATGTGAATATTATGCCCTAGAAGGTTTAACCGCGTTAATTGACACCATTACCAAGCTAGGCGCCATGGTTAACCCTACATTAAGTATAGAAGGCATTTTGCGGACTATGTATGATCCGCGTAATCGTTTATCTAATGATGTATCAGACCAACTCAAACAGCATTTTGGTGAGAAAGTGTATCGCACTGTCATACCGCGAAATGTTCGTTTAGCTGAAGCACCTAGTTTTGGTGCACCTGCCATGTATTACGACAAATCAAGTGCTGGAGCTAAAGCCTATTTAGCCCTAGCAGGTGAAATAATCCGTCGTGCAGAACAGCAAACTCAACCCAAACAAGCGTAGGATACAAAAATGACCTTAAAAAAACGCGGTTTAGGTAAAGGCTTGGATGCCTTGTTAAGCCACAGTAATACTGCTAGTCGTAAAAATGATCAAGCAGAAGAGCAGCAATCTGCATCGTTAAATGACTTACTTCACCTTGATCTTGATTTGTTGCAACCAGGTAAGTATCAACCACGTAAAGATATGTCGCCGGAAGCACTAGAAGAGCTAGCAGAATCAATTCGTGCTCAAGGTGTTATACAACCTATTGTTATACGTAAAATTTCTGCAACTAATTATGAAATTATTGCCGGTGAACGTCGTTGGCGTGCTGCTCAACTCGCTAAACTTGATAAAGTCCCGTGTATTGTAAAGCAAGTGGCTGATGACGCTGCAGTCGCTATCGCGCTAATTGAGAATATTCAGCGAGAAGATTTAAATGCAATGGAAGAAGCCATTGCCTTACAGCGATTATTAGAAGAATTTGAATTAACACATCAACAAGTGGCTGATGCTGTTGGTAAATCTCGTGTTAGTGTGTCTAATTTATTGCGTTTAAATAGCCTTAATGAACCTGTTAAACGTTTGTTAGAAAACGGTGATATCGACATGGGTCATGCCCGTGCTTTATTGGCGGTAGAAGGCGATGAACAGACTAATTTAGCTCGATTAGTAGCCTCAAAAGAAATGACTGTTCGAGAAACTGAACGATTAGTTAATAAAGCCCTAAATCCGGCTAAAGACGCCGAAACACCAGCTAAAGATCATGATGTTAGTCGTTTAGAACAAGAGTTAATTGAAAGACTCGGTGCCAAGGTTGCCATCAATCATGGTAGTAAAGGTAAAGGCAAAATTGTAATAAATTACCAGAATCTCGCTGAATTAGACGGAATTTTAAGTAAAATTCGCTAAAATGTGGAACAAACCAATTTCATTAGTAAGTTTGTGACATAGGTCTAATTTTAGTTTTTGATTATTTAGCGCTGAATCGTGCGTAAAATCGTTGTTTTACTATCATCAAAGTTGCAAACAAAGCGCGAAAAGGTATACTTTGCAGGCTTTTTGAATCTTAAGGCTAGTTTAATATATTAAATTTAACATTAGGATCGCGAAAGGCAATAATGCGGAGATATGAAGTTGGGTAATGTTTTAGCGCGTCGTGGCAGGTTAGCAGCCTATAAATTAGTGCTGGTACAAGCGGCAGTCGCGAGTATTATTTCAACACTATTTTTCGTTATGTGGGGAGCACAGTATGGCCTATCTGCACTTGCAGGTGGCGTAATTGCTGTACTTCCTAATTTTGTATTCGCAACCCTAGCTTTCTCACATAGTGGGGCAAGCTCTGCAGCAAAAGTGATTAAAAGCTTTTACTGGGGGGAAGCGGTAAAGATGCTATTAACCATTGCATTATTTTCGTTAGTGTTTATCAATCTAAAAGTTGGATTTATGCCGCTTTTTACCTGTTACTCATTAGTGTTAGTTGTACATTGGATAGCACCTTTATATTTCAAGCAAAGTTAAGTGGGATGAATCATGTCTGCAACTGGTGAAGAAATGACACAGCAGAGCTATATCCAACATCACCTTACCAATTTAACCGTTGGTGAAGGATTTTGGACTTGGAACATTGATTCGTTGCTCTTTTCGGTTGGGCTTGGAATGTTGTTCTTATGGCTGTTTTACCGTGCCGGCAAAAAAGCGACCACAGGCGTTCCTGGCAAATTTCAATGTTTTGTCGAGATCATTGTTGAGTTCGTTGATAGCAGTGTGAAAGAAACTTTTCACGGCCGCAATCCTGTTATTGCGCCTTTAGCTCTGACAATTTTCGTCTGGATTTTCATGATGAACTTCATGGATATGATCCCAGTCGATTGGTTACCTTCATTGGCTTTATTAGCTGGTGTTCCATACCTAAAAGTTGTTCCGACTACAGACGTTAACATTACCTTCAGCTTAGCTCTTGGTGTGTTTGTGCTGATTATTTATTACAGCATTAAAGTCAAAGGTGTTTCAGGTTTTGTTAAAGAATTAACATTTCAGCCTTTTAACCATTGGGCAATGATACCCGTCAACTTATTATTAGAAACAGTAACTCTAGTTGCGAAGCCGATTTCATTGGCTCTTCGACTATTTGGTAACTTGTACGCTGGTGAGTTGATATTTATCCTTATTGCATTGATGTACGGTTCTAACGTGGCGTTATCTGCTCTAGGTGTAGGATTACAACTAGGTTGGTTAATTTTCCATATTTTAGTTATTACTTTACAAGCATTTATTTTCATGATGTTGACCATTGTTTATTTAAGCATGGCGCATGAAGATCATTAAGGGTAACCGAAAATTTTTTTGACCTAAATCATTAATAACAACGATTTAGAATATTGGAGATAGATATGGAAACTGTATTAGGAATGACGGCTATTGCTGTTGCTCTACTCATTGGTATGGGTGCATTAGGAACAGCTATTGGTTTCGGCCTTTTAGGTGGGAAGTTTTTAGAAGGTGCAGCTCGTCAGCCAGAAATGGCGCCTATGTTACAAGTTAAAATGTTCATCGTAGCGGGTCTTTTAGATGCCGTAACTATGATTGGTGTAGGTATTGCGCTATTTATGCTATTTACTAACCCATTGGGTGCAATGCTTTAACTAACGCTTCTGTCTTTAATCTAACTAGGAGGCTGTTGTGAATTTCAACGCTACCCTATTCGGTCAGACGGTTGCCTTTATTCTCTTCGTGTGGTTTTGCATGAAGTTTGTATGGCCTCCGTTGATGAATGCCATCGAAGAACGCCAGAAGAAAATTGCTGATGGTCTGGCTGATGCCGGCCGTGCAGCAAAAGATCTAGAGTTAGCACAAATTAAAGCTACTGAGCAACTTAAAGAAGCAAAAGTAACTGCCAACGAAATTATTGAGCAAGCTAATAAGCGTAAGGCTCAAATCGTTGAAGAAGCTAAAGTTGAAGCACAAACTGAGCGCGCTAAAATTATCGCTCAGGGTCAAGCAGAAATTGAAAACGAACGTAATCGCGTGAAAGATGATTTGCGTAAGCAAGTTGCTCTACTAGCTATCGCTGGTGCAGAGAAAATTCTTGAACGTACGATTGATCCAGAAGCCCACAGTGACATTGTTAATAAACTTGTTGCTGAAATTTGATTAAGGGAGTTGAGTTATGGCTGAATTAAGCACCATCGCTCGCCCTTACGCAAAGGCAGCTTTTGATTTTGCTGTTGAGCATAAAGCAGTAGAAAGTTGGACAGAAATGTTAACTTTCGCTTCATTGGTAAGTGAAAACGAATCAATAAAGCCGCTGCTTAATGGTACTCTCGCGAGTACACAACTTGCCACACTGTTTATAAAAGTATGCGGTGAGCAAGTCAATGAGCAAGGTCAAAACCTGATAAAGGTAATGGCTGAAAACGGTCGTTTAGGGATACTGTCAACAGTATCGCTACTTTTTGCTGAATACCGTAATGAGTGGGCAAAAGAAGTTGAAGCCGATGTGGTTTCTGCTACTGAGCTAAGCTCTGAGCAACAGCAGCAAATTAGTGTTTCTTTAGAGAAACGTCTCGCACGCAAAGTTAAGCTGAATTGCAGCATCGACGCATCGCTTATTGGCGGTGTAATTATTAAATCAGGCGACCTAGTCATTGATGGCTCGGTAAGCGGTAAGTTATCGCGTTTGTCTGAAAAGCTGCAGTCGTAATTGGGAGTTTGAGCATGCAACTGAATTCCACTGAAATCAGCGATCTGATTAAGCAGCGGATCCAGCAGTTCGACGTCGTTAGTGAAGCTCGCAACGAAGGTACAATCGTTGCAGTAAGTGACGGCATCATTCGCATTAACGGCCTAGCCGATGTAATGCAAGGTGAAATGATCGAACTGCCTGGTGGCTGTTTTGCAATCGCGTTGAATTTAGAACGTGATTCTGTCGGCGCCGTAGTGATGGGGCCTTATGCTAATTTAGCAGAAGGCGATAAAGTAAGAACCACTGGTCGTATTCTTGAAGTACCGGTGGGTCGTGGTCTACTTGGCCGCGTTGTTAACACTCTAGGTGAGCCTATTGACGGAAAAGGACCTATCGACAACGATGGTTTCTCTCCTGTTGAAGTAATTGCCCCAGGTGTTATTGAACGTAAGTCAGTATCACAACCAATTCAAACTGGTTATAAAGCCGTTGATGCCATGATCCCTATTGGTCGTGGTCAACGTGAATTGATTATTGGTGACCGTCAGACTGGTAAAACAGCGATGGCAATCGATGCAATTATCAACCAGAAAGAATCAGGCATTAAGTGCGTCTATGTAGCTATTGGTCAGAAAGCTTCTACCATCGCTAACGTAGTACGCAAGCTTGAAGAACATGGTGCATTAGCTAACACTATTGTTGTTGTTGCTTCAGCTTCTGAAGCTGCTGCACTGCAATACTTAGCGCCATATTCTGGTTGTTCTATGGGTGAATACTTCCGTGACCGCGGTGAAGATTCTTTAATCGTATATGATGATTTGTCTAAGCAAGCAGTTGCTTATCGTCAAATTTCTTTACTATTGAAGCGTCCACCAGGACGTGAAGCATACCCAGGTGACGTTTTTTATCTACACTCTCGTTTATTAGAGCGTGCTTCACGCGTAAACGTGAATTATGTAGAAAAGTTCACTAAAGGTGCAGTAACAGGTCAAACTGGTTCGTTAACCGCTTTACCTATTATTGAAACCCAAGCTGGTGATGTATCAGCGTTCGTACCGACCAACGTAATTTCTATTACAGATGGTCAAATCTTCCTTGAAACTGATTTGTTTAACTCAGGACTACGTCCAGCAGTTAACCCAGGTATTTCTGTTTCTCGTGTTGGTGGTGCTGCGCAGACTAAAATCATCAAGAAACTGTCTGGTGGTATTCGTACTGCACTTGCACAGTATCGAGAGCTTGCTGCGTTCTCACAGTTTGCGTCTGATTTAGATGATGCAACTCGTGCTCAACTTGAGCATGGTGAGCGTGTAACCGAATTAATGAAGCAAAAGCAATATGCTCCTATGAGCGTTGCTGCCCAGTCTGTGTCTATTTTCGCAGCTGAAAAAGGCTACCTTAAAGGTGTTGCTTTAAATGAAATCGGTCGCTTCGAGGCCTCTCTGCTTTCATACATGAACAGTCAACATACTGACCTAATGAACACCATCAATGCTACTGGCGATTATAACGCTGATATCGAAGGTGAGTTAAAGGCAGGCATGGACAAGTTCATTGAAACCCAAACCTGGTAATAATGAACACGGGGTGTCATTAGGCACCTCAGGTCCCAGATTGGAGAGTAGAGATGGCCAGCGCTAAAGAGATTAAAACCAAGATCGCGAGTGTTAAAAATACTCAGAAGATCACTTCCGCTATGGAAATGGTTGCCGCCAGCAAAATGCGCAGAGCGCAGGAACGCATGGCAGCGAGCCGTCCATATGCAGAAAATATGCGTAAGGTGATCGGTCACGTAGCGCAAGGTACTCTCGAGTATAAACACCCCTATTTAGAGGTGAGAGATGCCAAGCGGGTTGGTTACATTGTTGTAGCAACCGACCGTGGCCTTTGTGGTGGTTTGAACGTCAACCTCTTTAAAAAGGTTGTGTCAGACGTTAAAAAATGGAAAGAACAGGGTGCAGACGTTGAGTTTTGCCCAATTGGTGCCCGTTCTGTTCAGTTTTTTAAAAGCTTTGGTGGTGAAGTTTCCGCCCATGCATCAGGTTTAGGCGATGCGCCAAAACTTGCTGATTTGATTGGCACTGTACGTGTCATGTTAAAAGCTTACAACGAAGGTAAATTGGATCGTCTGTACATTGTGTTTAACAAATTTGTTAATACAATGACCCAGACTCCGGTGATCGAACAGCTGCTACCTTTACCTAAGTCAGATGAAGAAGTAGCTAGTTATCCTTGGGATTATATTTACGAGCCAGATCCAAAAGAAGTTTTGGATCTATTGTTAACTCGTTATGTAGAGTCACAAGTATATCAAGGTGTTGTTGAGAATATTGCCTCTGAACAAGCTGCCCGTATGGTAGCTATGAAGGCGGCAACAGACAACGCTGGCGAAATGATCGATGATTTGCAACTCGTCTATAACAAGGCCCGTCAGGCTGCGATTACGCAAGAACTGTCGGAAATTGTATCAGGCGCTGCAGCGGTTTAGGTTTAGGTAACGAAATCAAGTTTAGAGGATTAATCATGAGCACAGGTACTGTTGTCCAAGTAATTGGCGCGGTTGTGGACGTAGAGTTTCCACAAGATTCTGTACCTCGAGTATATGACGCTCTGAAGATCACTGGTGAAGGCGCCTGTAATGGTTTGGTGCTGGAAGTTCAGCAGCAACTAGGTGGTGGTGTAGTTCGTACCATCGCTATGGGTTCTTCTGATGGTCTGCGTCGTGGTCTAGAGGTAGCAAACTCAGGTTCACCAATTACTGTTCCGGTAGGGGTTGCAACCCTTGGCCGTATTATGAACGTATTGGGTGAGCCTATCGATGAAGCGGGTCCTATTGGTGAAGAAGAGCGTTATGTTATTCACCGTGCAGCCCCTTCATACGAAGATCAGTCAAATTCAACTGAGCTATTAGAGACAGGTATCAAGGTTATCGACCTTGTTTGTCCTTTCGCTAAAGGTGGTAAAGTCGGTCTGTTCGGTGGTGCTGGTGTTGGTAAAACAGTCAACATGATGGAACTGATTAACAACATCGCTAAAGCTCACTCTGGTCTTTCTGTTTTCGCTGGTGTTGGTGAGCGTACTCGTGAGGGTAACGACTTCTACTACGAGATGGAAGATTCAGGCGTATTAGACAAAGTAGCCATGGTTTATGGTCAGATGAACGAGCCTCCAGGTAACCGTTTACGCGTAGCGTTAACTGGCCTGAGTATCGCTGAAAAGTTCCGTGACGAAGGTCGTGACGTATTGTTGTTCGTGGACAACATTTACCGTTACACCCTAGCGGGTACTGAAGTATCTGCACTATTAGGTCGTATGCCTTCTGCAGTAGGTTATCAGCCAACACTAGCTGAAGAGATGGGTGTTCTTCAAGAACGTATCACTTCAACTAAGTCTGGTTCGATTACTTCTGTACAAGCAGTATATGTACCTGCGGATGACTTAACTGATCCGTCACCAGCAACAACCTTCGCTCACTTAGATGCGACTGTTGTATTGTCTCGTCAAATTGCATCTTTGGGTATTTACCCAGCGGTTGACCCATTGGATTCGACTTCACGTCAGTTAGATCCACAGGTTGTTGGCCAAGAGCATTATGATGTTGCAAACGGTGTACAAACTGTATTACAGCGTTATAAAGAGCTGAAAGACATTATTGCTATCTTGGGTATGGATGAATTGTCAGATGATGACAAAACCATGGTATTCCGAGCACGTAAGATTGAGCGTTTCTTATCTCAACCTTTCTTCGTAGCAGAAGTCTTCACTGGTTCTCCTGGTAAGTACGTTTCTCTTAAAGACACCATCCGTGGCTTCAAGGGTATCTTGGATGGTGAGTTCGATCACATCCCAGAGCAAGCGTTCTACATGGTTGGCTCTATCGATGAAGCTGTCGAAAAAGCTAACAAAAAGAAATAACTAGGCCGTAAAGCTTAGTTCTTTAAGGAGAACTTGATGGCAGCCAAAACAGTCCAACTTGATATTGTTAGTGCAGAAAACAGCATCTTCCATGGCCAAGTTAGCTTTTTAGAAGTTAATGGTGCTGAAGGTGAGTTAGGTATTATGCCTAACCATGTTGCGTTACTGACAAAAATCAAGCCTGGTATGGCGCGCTTTATCAAGCAAGATGGCAGTGAAGAAGTGTTGTATTTATCAGGTGGTTTACTTGAAGTACAACCTACTGCAATTTCAGTGCTTGCTGATGTAGCATTACGTGCCGATGATATTGATGAAAAAGCTGCTTTAGAAGCCAAAGAACGTGCAGAGCAAGCAATTGCTAATGCCGGTACTGACTTCAATTATGAAGCTGCTACAATCGAGTTAGCCAAATCTTTGGCTCAATTACGTGTTGTTGAATGCATCAAGAAAAATATCACCAGATAATCTGATTATTTGACGCTTAAAAGGCGACTCTTACGAGTCGCCTTTTTTATTGCCTATTACTGGCTAACTTAGCGCCTTTGTTTTCCCTTTGGTTGATATTCCGCTAAAATGACCGCAAATCTCTATCTGTTCAATAAAGGAATGCTCAATGTCGTTAAATGTTGTGATCTTAGCTGCAGGAAAAGGAACTCGGATGCGCTCAGATCTGCCAAAAGTGCTGCATCCCATTGCCCATAAAAGTATGGTGCAACACGTTATCGATACTGCCAATTCTTTAGGTTCATCGGCTATTCAGTTAGTGTATGGCTATGGTGCAGATAAATTACAAGCGGCTTTAGGTGAGCAAGCATTAAATTGGGTATTGCAAGCAGAACAACTCGGTACCGGCCATGCCGTTGCCCAAGCTAACCCAAATATTAACGACGACGACACGGTATTAATTCTTTATGGTGATGTGCCGCTAATTCAACAATCGACCTTAGAAGCTTTATTGGCTGTTCGTCCTACTAATGGTCTTGCTATTTTGACTGTCAATTTACCTAACCCTACCGGTTATGGTCGTATCGTTCGTGAACAGGGTAAAGTAGTCGGAATTATTGAACAAAAAGATGCTAACGCTGAGCAGTTAGCTATTAACGAAGTGAACACCGGCATTATGGCGGTACCAGGTAAGCAGTTAAAAGCATGGTTAAATCGTTTATCTAATAATAATGCTCAAGGCGAATACTATTTGACTGACATTATCGCCATGGCTAATGTTGATGGTGTTGAAATTACCACCTCACAACCACAATCAGCTATTGAAGTCGAAGGCGCTAATAACCGCGTACAACTTGCGCAATTAGAGCGAGCTTATCAAGCTCGAGCTGCTGAAAAAATGATGCTTGAAGGCGCTAATTTACGCGACCCTGCTCGTATTGATATTCGTGGCGACGTGTCTGTTGGTATGGACGTGATGATTGATGTTAACGTTATTTTTCAAGGTAAAGTCACCTTAGGTAATAACGTGACAATTGGAGCCGGCGCGATTTTGATTGATTGCGACATTGCCGATAATGCAGAAATTAAACCTTATACTATCGTTGAAGGCGCTAAGCTTGGACAAGCTGCCAGTGCTGGACCTTTTGCTCGTTTACGCCCAGGGGCAGAGCTTAAAGAAGATGCTCATATTGGTAACTTTGTTGAAATTAAAAAGAGCGTATTAGGTAAAGGTTCTAAAGCTGGTCACTTAGCCTATTTAGGCGATGCACAAATTGGTGCTGGGGTTAATATAGGTGCCGGTACGATTACCTGTAACTATGACGGTGCCAATAAGTTTATTACCACTATTGAAGATGGTGTATTCGTCGGTAGCGATACCCAACTTGTTGCACCTGTGACAATCGGTAAAAATGCTACTTTAGGTGCTGGTTCAACCATAACCAAAGATGTAGCAGAAAATGAACTGGTGATTACGCGCGTTAAACAGCGTCATATTAATGGTTGGCAACGTCCTGTAAAAATACAGAAGTAAGTTATTTTTACATGTTATGAAAAAGCAGCCATTTATGGCTGCTTTATTTTTTTATAGATGTCTCATCCTGAAATGTGTTTACACTTTGAGGATGTTGCAAACAGTAAAATGTATTCTTATCTATTACTCATGTTCACTTAAAACTGCATACTATAGCTAATAGTGGCTAATGCACCTCGGCCTTTAAAATAACGACTATCGTTACCTACAGTTTGTGAGTAGTAGTTGTAATAATCTGTATTTGTAATGTTTTGCACCCCTAAATTTAACTGGCCAGAACCGACGGGCGAACTAAAGCTAGCATCTAAAGTTGTATATCCATCAAAACTTGATGTAATAACATCATTATCATTTTTAAAATCTCGGTCTAAGAGAATATTTGCTTGCCAACGCATGACCATGTCGTTGTCGAATACATGTTGCCAAAATATATTAAAACGATCAGGGCTGATATTTGATCCATCTAAGTCTGTATCTAGATCACCATCATTATTTGAGTCATATCTGCCTTCACTGAGCGCTAAATTGACTCCCACATCATCATTGTTACTGACATACCATGTAGCACTTGTTTCAAGTCCTTTAATTTGATTTTCTTCGCGTTTAACTTCATAAATTCCATCACTATTGCGTTGTAGACGTGCTCCAAAGTCTGCTTGTGAAACAAAGTAAGCCATTTTAACGATGAAATCTTCACCTTGATAATCAAATCCAACATCAACATTGTCCGTTACTATAGGCGTGAGGTTTATATTTGCATCAATACTTGGTGTCTGTACAAAATTACCGCCGTTACGCAATACTCGGCCAATATCTGGCATACCAAACCCTTGCGAGAAACTAGTAAATACACGCCAGTTATTATTAATTTGGTAACTTATCCCCGCATTAACTAATGTTTGGTTAAAATCTGGCGATCCACCTTTAATATCGACATAACCTTGTCCCCAAAGAGTACGATAATCATCAACATTGAGTTTAGCTTGTTCATACCGTAAGCCAGCAGTAACGACCATACCATCAATAAGCTCATAATCAGTTTGTAGGTAAGGTGCAATATTATCGTAGGTGCTTTCAGGGACCCAAGCATAGCCAGTCTTAAGTAAATCTTGTTTGGTGGTGTCCCTAAATAAATCAATACCATAAGCCAGTTTTGCACCACTATCTAATAGATTACTATTAACCATTGATAATTTAATACCAAGTTTATTGGAGTGGTTTACTGATTGTTCATAATAAAGTGATTCATTATTAGTGCCGATACCACACTGAATGACTTGATCACTATTTTCAAACTCAGGATTATAAAAAGTGGCAAAGCAGCCTGCACCATATGTGCCTTTAAATTGCTGATAAAACACTTGTAAGTGTAATTGCTGTCCCAAAATATCTTGGTGCGAATAATCTAAACTAATTGTGGTCACTTCGTTATTTGCAGCTTCCCATGGTTGTGCTTCTTTAATTGCACCTGTTGGAATATCGTTATCTTTATCACCAATAACGGGCATCCAGTCACCATTATTTTCTACACGGTAATTATTTGCCATTAACTGTAACCGGGATTGTTCAAAATCTTTACCCGCTTTAATAAAACCACTGAAGCTTTGACTATCTGAGGTTTCGCCTTGTGTGGTATCTACACCGACAGGATTTCCATTGGTATCGAAATAAACTCCTTCATTGCGATAACTCAATGAGCCTATTACATCAGTGCTTTTTCCTGCGGCCCCAAAGCTATAATTGGTGCCATAACTCAAACCATCGCTGGTGCCATTGGTTGGAGCACTCATATCAAACGAGATATGTTGCTCAGTTTCACCAACAGGTTTTTTCGTAATATAATTAATAATACCGCCCTGTGCCCCCATCCCATGCATAGCATTAGCGCCATGAATAATTTCAATACGTTCAATCATCGCGGGATCAATTGTTTTTCCAGATCTTCCGCCATCTCTAAGTGGATTGGATTGGGGAACACCATCAATCATAATTAGTGGTTTTCGACCTCTAAGAGTTTCACCTGTACTACTCATTTTTTGGCGACTAGGAGAAAATCCTGGCGCTAAACTACCCAAAATAGACGATAAGTCATTGGTTATGCTTAATTGTTGTTGTAATTGTACCTTATCAATAATGGTGACCATGCTGGGAATGCTACTAACTGGTTTTTCCATACGGGTAGATGTAACAGTAATACGCTCCATTTCTGAGTGATCTGTTGTTTGGGTTTGAGCAAAAGCAGTAGGCATAGCAAGCAATGATGCAATCGATATTGCTATAGATGAGTGACTAAACATGAAAATCCCTTATTAATTATTGATATTTGGCTTATTCATTAACAGTAATGATGCCATTCTGATTTTTCTAATTATTAATATTTACATGTAAATAATAATGATTATCAATTTCGTTAAGTTTAGCAATGGTGCTGATGTTGGAAAAGGGGAGTGATCACAAATTAGTGAAACATTTCGCGAAAATGCTCTATATCTGTATAGATATAGAAACAAGTCTATTTTTATTAGTGTTGTTCTGATTGTGCGATCTTGAGGTTTAACAGTTCAAAAGAAATAAGCCCGTTGGAGTAATATCAGCAAATTAAATGTGAGCAAGCGATCTAAATTATCAAATAGATTGTTTTTTGCTTCGTTTCGATTAAAATACCTTTCGTTTCGAAACTTATTTGAAAGATAGCTAATTTAAATGACTAAACGTAACACCCAACAACGTCGTCATTCGATCATTAAATTGGTTAATGAACAAGGCGAAGTCAGTGTCGATGAACTGGCGAATCTATTTGCCACTTCAGAAGTCACTATTCGCAAAGACTTAGCCATGCTTGAAACTCATGGACTATTATTACGACGTTATGGTGGTGCGGTGCCTGTACCTCAAGAAATGACCCAAATAGTCAGCGAAAACCTATCATTAAATAAACAAGCTATTGCCGCTAAAGCCGCTGAGCTGATCCGCGACCATAACCGGATCATCATCGACAGTGGTAGCACTACATCCGGAATTGTTCAGCAGCTTAATGACAAGCGTGGCTTGGTGGTGATGACGAATTCGCTGCAACTGGCAAACGCTATTCATGAACTTGAAAATGAACCTACATTATTGATGACCGGTGGAACCTGGGACCCTCACTCAGAGTCTTTTCAGGGCCAAGTGGCAGAGCAAGTATTACGGTCATATAACTTCGACCAACTTTTTATCGGTGCCGATGGTATCGACCTCGATCGTGGCACCACCACATTTAACGAACTAACCGGCTTAAGTAAAGTAATGGCTGAAATGTCTCGTGAAGTCGTGGTGTTATTAGAGTCGACTAAAATTGGCCGACGGATCCCTAATCTAGAATTACCTTGGGATGTGGTTAATGTCTTAGTTACTGACGACAACATCACCCAAGAAGCCGTTAACACTATTTCAGCACATGGTGTCAGAGTAATCCTCGCACCATACGCTAAGTAAACAAAATTAAATTGAAACAGTAAAGGAAACAACAAACATGTGTGGAATCGTAGGCGCAGTGGCGCAAAGGGATGTTGCAGAAATTTTAGTAGAAGGCTTACGTCGTCTAGAATACCGTGGTTATGACTCAGCTGGTGTTGCTGTTATCCATCAAGGTGAGTTAAGCCGTACTCGCCGTGTTGGTAAAGTACAAGAGTTGTCATCGGCACTAGATGCTGCACCGTTAAGCGGCGGCACTGGTATTGCCCATACTCGTTGGGCAACTCATGGTGAGCCAAGCGAACGCAATGCACATCCACATTTATCTGAAGGTGATATTGCTGTTGTTCATAACGGTATTATTGAAAACCACAGTAAATTGCGCGAGATGCTAAAAGGTTTAGGTTACGTATTTTCATCTGACACAGACACCGAAGTTATTTGTCACCTTGTTCATCATGAACTAAAAACAGCTGCTACCTTATTAGTGGCAGTACAAGCTACAGTAAAACAGCTTGAAGGTGCCTACGGTACAGTTGTTATCGACCGTCGTGATAGCGAACGTATGGTTGTTGCCCGTAGCGGAAGCCCATTAGTTATCGGTTATGGTTTAGGTGAAAATTTTGTTGCCTCAGATCAATTAGCATTACTACCTGTAACACGTTCATTTGCCTTTTTAGAAGAAGGTGATGTCGCAGAAATTACGCGTCGCGAAGTTAACATTTTTGATATTAATGGCAATGTAGTTCAGCGCGAAATGAAAGAGTCGGAAGTGACTCATGATGCAGGTGACAAAGGCGAATACCGTCACTACATGTTAAAAGAGATTTACGAACAACCAACGGCAATTGCGCATACTTTAGAAGGTCGTATTGCGGGTGGTAAGGTTTTAGATTCAGCCTTTGGTGAAAATGCCGCTGAATTTTTAAAAGACATTAAACACGTGCAAATCATTGCCTGTGGTACCAGTTACCATGCTGGCATGGCTGCGCGTTACTGGTTAGAAGATTGGGCTGGCGTATCGTGTAATGTTGAAATTGCATCTGAGTTCCGTTACCGCAAGTCGCACCTGTTCCCAAATAGCTTGTTAGTGACTATTTCACAATCTGGTGAAACAGCAGATACGTTAGCTGCAATGCGCCTAGCAAAAGAAATGGGCTACAAAGCCACCTTAACTATCTGTAACTCAGCCGGTTCATCGTTAGTACGTGAATCTGACATGGCTTATATGATGAAAGCTGGTGTAGAAATTGGTGTCGCATCAACTAAAGCCTTTACTGTACAACTTGCTGGCTTGTTAATGTTAACAACAGTTATTGGTCGTCATAATGGTATGTCTAGCGACATGGAAGCCGCTATTACTCAAAGCTTGTTATCAATGCCAGCTAAAGTGGAACAAGCGCTTGGCTTAAATGATGCAATTGCAGAATTAGCAGAAGACTTTGCCGACAAGCAACATGCATTATTCTTAGGTCGTGGTGATCAATACCCAATCGCGATGGAAGGTGCATTAAAGCTAAAAGAGATTTCATATATTCACGCCGAAGCTTACGCATCTGGTGAGTTAAAGCACGGTCCATTAGCCTTGATTGATGCAGATATGCCAGTTATCGTGGTTGCACCGAACAATGAATTACTCGAAAAGCTTAAATCAAACGTTGAAGAAGTGCGTGCTCGTGGCGGACTAATGTATGTGTTTGCCGATGTTGATGCTGAGTTTGAATCAGACGAGACGATGAAAGTCATTCCAGTGCCACACTGCGATGTGTTCATGGCACCGTTAATTTACACCATTCCATTACAATTATTGTCATATCATGTGGCATTAATTAAAGGTACCGACGTAGACCAACCTCGAAATTTGGCTAAATCGGTTACTGTTGAATAAGGTTCTGAATTTTTTACAAAAAGGCTTCTTTTGAAGCCTTTTTTATTGTCCGTTTTTTATACAAAAAGCATTGTGGTATTTGGTTTTTATCTGCTAACTTGAAATAGGAGTTATATTATTTATTAACATGAGGTCGATAAGATGGATTTTATTGAACGAATAGATGTTTTAGCAAAACGAATTCCCCAAATAGCTGCCAGTTTACACACTGAGGAAGCAACCAAAAATGCGTTAATTATGCCATTTCTTCATACCGTGCTTGGTTATGATGTCTTTAACCCTAATGAAGTCATCCCTGAATTTACGGCTGATATAGCGACTAAAAAAGGCGAGAAAGTTGACTACGCTTTAGTTAAAGATGGTGAAGTACAAATTCTTATAGAATGTAAAAAATACGGTGAAAAGCTATCAATTAAGCATGCAGGACAATTATTTAGATATTTCTCTGTTACAAACTCTCGTTTAGCCATTCTGACTAACGGAACAGAATATCAATTTTTTACTGATTTAGATGCTCCTAACAAAATGGATGAAAAACCGTTTTTAACGTTAGATTTATTAAATATAGATGAGCATTTAATCCCTGAACTTAAGAAATTGACTAAGTCTTCATTTGATGTTGAATCCATAGTAAATGCTGCTGGAGAGTTAAAGTATTTAAATCAAATTAAAAAGCTATTAAACGAGCAGTTTAAAGACCCTGAAGAAGAGTTTATAAAGTTCTTTGCTGCAAGGACCTACGATGGTGTTCTTACCCCAAAAGTAAAACAGCAGTTTACTGAAATAACTAAAAAAGCATTAAGGCAATTTTTAAGTGACAGTATCAACGAAAGGTTAAAATCTGCCATTGGAGATGAACAAATCTCGAAAATAGAAGATGAGGAGAAGTGTCTTCTAGATGATGAAAAACCTAAAATAGTGACTACGAACGATGAAGTTGAAGGCTTTAATATTGTTAAAGCAATTTTAAGAAAAAATGTAGATGCGAGTCGAATTATTGCTAGAGATACCCAAAGCTATTTCGGGGTGTTATTGGATGATAACAACCGTAAACCTCTATGTCGTTTACACTTCAATGCTAAACAAAAGTATATTGGTTTATTTGATTCTGATAAAAATGAAATAAGATATCCAATTGAAACGTTAGATCAAATTTTCGATTTTAGTGATGAACTATTAAAAATGACAGCATACTACGAGTAAGTAATTAAAGGATGATTGATTTACCTTAAATGTGCTGGTAAGTTATTAAAAGTATTATAAATGTTGTATTAATAAAACATTTCTAGAGTGTTTTTCGATATTCTGCTAATACATGGTTAATTTTCATCAACAACAAGGAAGGTTCTGAATGGATTATTTTGTAGGCGCGTTAAAAAAGTATGCTGATTTCACTGGTCGAGCGCGAAGAAAAGAATATTGGATGTTTATACTTGTTTATACCATTATCAATATTGTCATAGCTGTACTTGGTTTAGAGACTATTTCAATTATAGTGAGTCTTGCGTTATTAGTTCCAAGTCTGAGTATTGCAGCTAGAAGGTTACATGACACAGGCCGTTCTGGCTGGTGGCAATTAATACTATTAATTCCACTCATTGGCTTAATCGTTCTGATTGTTTTCTTGGCCCAAGACAGCCATGATGCAAATGATTACGGTGTTAACCCTAAATTGGGTGTTCCAACATAAAACAGATCAAGATATCGTGATGCCGCTAATACTCATGTTGACTTAAACGCGTTTTGATTGTGTGGTAGGTATTAGCGGTACAAGGCGTCATTGAGCTGATCGCGATGTTTATAGAATCAAAAAGGGAACAGATACTGTTCCCTTTTTGATTAGATCCATTTAGCTATTACCAAACGCGAGCAACGAGTCCTTTGAGGTAATAACCTTCTGGAAATGCGCTACTAATTGGGTGGTCGCTTGCTTGGTGCATGCGTTCAATAAATTGCACTTCACGCTTGGCATCAAGTGCAGCATCGGCAACCACTTTTTGGAATAGGTCTGACTGCATTAAGCCTGAACACGAGAACGTCAGTAATATTCCGCCTGGATTAAGTAATTGCATCGCAATCATATTGATGTCTTTATAACCGCGACATGCGCCATCGAGTTGTGACTTATTGTCGGCAAATTTAGGCGGGTCTAAAACAATAACATCAAAGGTTTTACCTTCATCTCGGTACTGGCGTAGTAATTTGAATACGTCAGCTTCGTTATAATTTACATGGTCATCATTAAGGTTGTTAATGGCCATATTATCGCGAGCAGTTTGCAGCGCTAAGGTTGATACATCGACGTTTTCAATACTCGCAGCGCCAGCTTTGGCAGCATACAAGCCAAAAGTACCGGTGTAACAGAAGCAGTTAAGCACTGATTTACCTTTGACAAAACGAGCCGCCATAGCACGGTTGTCACGCTGATCCAGATAGAAACCTGTTTTATGACCTTTAACAACATCGACGGCAATCTTAATACCGTTTTCTTCGATGATGACGGGCATAGCAGGTAGCTCCCCGTGCAGTAGTCCTACTACTGGAACTAGGCCTTCTTTCTTTCTCGAGTCGACATCTGAACGCTCATAGATAGCGCAGTCAGGATATTGAAGAACCAGTTGCTCAACGATAGTGTCGCGCCACTTTTCAGCACCAGTACTCAATAACTGGCATACCAGAACATTGGCATAACGGTCTATGGTGATACCGGGTAAACCGTCTGATTCTGCAGCGATTAAGCGATAGCCCGTTAGGCCTTGTTCGCGGATCAAATCATCACGACCTGCTTGGGCTCTTTTTATACGTCTGGCGAAGAAGTCGGCATCGATAGTTTCTTCTTTGTCGAAGGTCCATATCCGTACTTGAATTTGAGATTCTGGCGACCAGGCACCGCGTCCGAGCCAATGCCCGTCGTGCGCCACAACTTCAACCGTGTCACCAGCTTGCGGTTTTCCGCCATTGACGTTGTGAATTCCATTGGAAAATATCCAAGGGTGGCGACGCTCTAATGAACGCTCGCGGCCAGGTTTAAGTTTAATTCTGATAGCCATGGTATTGCCTAATGTAAAGTATAAAAGGGGTAAAAAGAGTTACCGCGCTCCCGATAACGATGGCATATAAACCTAATCGAAATTCATTATTTACTTGGGGGCAATGACTCAATAATTGAATGCATTAGCCTGGGGGCGACGAAGTGGGATCATAGCCTGTTTTGAGCCTAAAAACCTGACAAATAATTAAATGGTAAGCCTAGAGTTGAATGGTTAACGTCAATTCTGATGATTGAATTAATAATTATTGTTTATTCCATCATGTATTAACGTTTTTTTGTTGAGTTGGAGTGAGCTTAGAAGGTTGATGCACAATCAAGTATGGCTACATGATAGTGATGATCGACTGATTAACGAGATGCTTTTGCTCACAGCTAAAACAACCCAACAAGCATTCAGCGGCAACGATGCTAAGCGTTGCTGACCCCCAGTATTTGAACACACTGATTATTGGTACTAGATAGTGACAATGATACTTGATTAGGCAACGACATTACCACGCGAAAAAACCAGAATGTAGCCTTTAAAGGGCAGTGCTAAATAGTCGGTGTGTATTGGTTTAAAATGGCTGCTGATAAAACCGAACTCTGCTAATTTTACACTGAGTTTATTTTTTCGGCCTCGGCCTGGGTCTACGATAATGACGTCACATTTTTCACTGGCATGGTTTTTAATAAAATAAGCCAATAACTGCACATGCTCATCTTCGTACAATAAATCACTGCCGATGATGACATCAAAGAGTCCCAGCTTGCTGGTATCATTGGCCCAATCTACTCGCTCAAAAGCAATGTTTTTACCATTGTTGAGTTTTGTGTTTCGATTAAGGAACTGCTCAACTTCTGGGTGATAGTCGGTTGCGGTTATATCGGCATGTTTTTCATTAAGAAGTAAGCTTGATAGTGCTATTCCACAGCCTATTTCTAGAATTCTTTTACCTTCGGTTTTGTAATCCAACATATAGTTAGCCAGCACTAAACTTGATGGCCATACAATGCCAAAAATAGGCCAGCTCGCAGAGGATATTCCAAGTTTTTCAGCTATGCCTGTAGGGTCATAAAATTCTTGATTATTACGTAAGGTACATAGATGAACATCTATGTCACCAAATTCAACTGTTTGGTAGCTTAAGCGTAGAGCTGTCATTGGGCCGTCTCAAAAATTGAGCGCTCAGCCAGCTATCGAGGACAAATAAATGACAAAACGAAGAGGTTTTAGTTAGGTTATAGCAGTTCGTTAGAAAGGCAATGTATTTAACTAACAGTCAGGTTTTATTCGACTCATATTTTTGTTAAAAGCATCATAGTATTGTATTTTTAACTACGCTTTGGAATTCAATTGGACTACTGATCTATTCAAACATTAATTCCTTCATAACGGAAAAACCAACGTAAACAGCTCGAGTTTCCTCATTATTGCACCAGATTGGCACCTCTATAGTTACTTCAAAAAAAACCATTTATATCAATTCAGAATATAATTCAGGCCCGTCATCAGTTTGAACATTTTTTATCAATGATTGTTTCTGTTGTGATATTTAATTGTAATTTTAGCTCATTAAATATGTGACATACGTATCACAAACTTAATGATAATGGTTTGCATTAACATATTCGTTATGTATAATTCACGAAAATTTACATTGGTTTACACAACACAGTAGTTGTTTACATTGTCTAATCGGGATGGGATATGAAAAAAACGTTAATTGCTGCAACACTATTTAGTCTTTTGGCTAGTAATCAAGCTATGGCTTCTGACGAAACAACGGAACTACGCCAGATTATTGAGCAGCAGCAGAAAGTGCTTAAAGATCTTGAAAAGCGTCTTGAGCAAACTGAAAAGCGTGTAGAAACTACTGCAGATGTAGTAGAAGCAACTGCATCAAGCAAGTCGGCAACCACTATTGGTGGTTATGGTGAATTACACTATAACAACATTAGCAATAACCAAACGGGTACCGACAAGAAAGAATTCGACTTCCACCGTTTCGTTTTATTTGTAGGTCACGAGTTTAACAGCACTACTCGTTTTTTCTCTGAACTAGAAGTTGAGCACTCAATTGCCGGTGAGAGTAAAAAAGGCGAAGTTGAGCTAGAGCAAGCTTATATCGAGCACGACTTTAATGAGATGCTTACCGCTAAAGCAGGTTTATTCTTAATGCCAGTGGGTATTATCAACGAAACTCACGAACCAACAGTATTTTACGGTGTTGAGCGTAACCCGGTAGAAAAAGACATTATTCCTGCAACATGGTGGGAAGGTGGTTTAAACCTTAATATTAAAGCGGCTCCAGGTTTAGCGTTTGACACTGCAGTGACATCTGGTTTGTATTTGGATGAAAGCTCAGGCTATAAAATCCGTAACGGTCGTCAAAAAGTATCTGAAGCAAAAGGCGAAGATTTAGCTTATACCGGTCGTGTAAAATACACTGCAGTACCGGGTTTAGAATTAGCTGCCACGGTTCAGTACCAGTCTGACTTAACTCAAAGTACTGCTGGTGTTGATAGCGCTTCTGCTACATTGTTAACCGCACACGCTATTTACAGCATTGAAAACTTTACTGTTAAGGCTTTATTCGCCCAGTGGGATATTGATGGTAAAGAAGCTGAAGCATTAGGTCGCGATAAGCAAAATGGTTTCTATATTGAGCCTTCTTACCGCATTAATGAACAGTTTGGTGTGTTTGCTCGTTATAACGAGTGGGACAACAATGCCGGTGATAGCGCTGACACCAAGAAAAAACAAACCAACGTGGGTGTTAACTACTGGTTACACGAAAACGTAGTGTTTAAAGCTGATTACGAAAACATTGGTGGAGCTGCAGATTCAGACGGTTTCAACCTAGGTGTTGGTTACCAGTTCTAATTGCAGAGCATTCAGTAAAAAGACACTCCGATAAAACAGATTATCGGTAAAATTATGGGTGCCAACAGTGTATATTGTCGGCACCCTTATTTTTACTCTTGGCTAAGGATTGATATGCAGGCAATATTACGATCATATTTGATGCTATTTATGATGGGATTAGCTGTTTATTTGTCGGCGTTTAGTGCTGTAGCAACACAGTATCAGTCAAATGACGCCTTTATTAACCAAGCATTTAATGGCAATGCTGGCGAGTCTAAAGTGTTGTGGTTAGACGATGATCTAAAGCAAGCCGTAGAAGCTATTTTAGCCCATCGTTTTAATAAAATGCGTATGCGCTACTGGCAACACAATGATGAAACCGTTTGGATAATGGACGAAATAGGCAAAGAGTCGCCGATTACGGTCGCTATTCATATTAAAGACCATCAAATTGTGCGGACTAAAGTGTTGGTTTATCGTGAAAGTCGCGGTGACGAGGTTCGTCATGATTTTTTTACAGACCAATTTAAGCTGGCCAAGTTAGATGATCAACATCAGCTTGATAAGCATATAGACGGGATTACTGGTGCGACATTATCAGTAAGAGCGTTAACTAAGTTATCGCGCATTGCATTATTACTTCATGCGCATGTGGTGCACTAAGCCACGTTTCAATTCAAGCGGATCATTTCAAGCAGGTTAGTGTGACTAAAACATCTCGACGTAACCGTTTTAGACTTAAGATTTTACGAGCCCTTCGTCCTTGGCATCGTCGCTTAGGATTAGTGAGTGCATTGTTTATCTTATTGTTAGTGCTTACAGGCGTAGCAATAAACCACAGCGATGATTTTGGTTTAGACCAAACACCAGTTACCCAGTCGTGGTTGCTTGATTATTATGGTATTGCTGCACCTTCTCATGTTGCTCAGTTTGGTGTTGCACCGTCTGCATTATATATTACCGATAATTTGTTGTGGCAAAACCAACATATGATTTTAGAGGCAAATACGACCTTAATCAGTGCCAGCTATGTCGATAACATGCTGGTGGCCATAGATGCACAGCAATTGTATTTGTTTAATGATCTTGGTCAATTGCAAGAAACTCAAAATGCCAGCACTGGTCTTCCATCAGGTTTGTTAGCGCTAGCGATTGTAGATGGGCGGGTGTGGTTAAATACCGACAATGGCGTGTATCAAGCCGACGAACAGCTCATCGATTGGCAAGCTATTGCGCCGTTAACAACACCAGTCGCTTGGCTGAGTGAAAGTAAAGTTGTAGACAAAGAGGTTGTTAATCTTGCTCGTAGTGCTAATTTGCATTGGCAACGCGTGATGCTCGATTTACATAGTGGACGTTTATTTGGTCATTTAACGGTTTGGCTGTGGGACTTATTTGCGCTAGCATTGTTAATGGTATCTCTCAGCGGCTTTTGGATTTGGTTAAAACAAAAACCACCGAGATAGTCTATTCAATAACTATGTTTAGCGTTCAAATTGCTCAACCGTGTCGGTTAGCTTGTCAGCTAAATTACTCAACAAATTACCAGCCTCGCTAATTTGATGATTACCCTCAGAAACTGACTCACCTAATAGCGTGAAATCTTGCACTTTAAGTTTAACGGTATTCGCTTGCTGCTGTGAAGCTTGTGCTAGCATGGCAGATTCTTGGCTGACGGTAGCAAGAGACAAAATAAGTTGGCGGCTCTGTTCAAGCGTTATCACTAACTGATTTGCTAATGATACTGAGTGTTGTGCTTTTTGTTGGTTTGATGCCATATTGTCGACCGCAGATTGAATTGAATCGACAATATTGGCCAGCATTGTATTTATTTCTACTGTTGAATTATGCGTGCGTAAGGCTAGCGTTCTAACTTCATCAGCAACAACCGCAAAACCTCTTCCGGTTTCACCAGCCCTAGCCGCTTCAATGGCTGCATTCAATGATAATAAATTTGTTTGTGAGGCAATATCGGCAATGGTTTTAACCACTGTCGCCACTTGTTTACCTGAATTTTGCAGTGTTAGTAACATGCTGGCAGTTGTTTCTATGTCTTGAGCCAGTACGCTAATGCTGTCTGCTGTTTGTTTAACTTCTTTTTGCCCTTCAACCATACTCTGCGCACCCTGCTGAGCAGAGTCTGAAGCACTTTGTGAGTGTTCGACACTTTGCTCCATTTGTTGCTCAAGTTGCGACATTACATCCACTAAACTCACAATAGTGTGTTGAAGCTCATCCACAGATGCTGATGATTTACCTGTAGTGTTACTTAATTGGGCAACGGTTTGGCTAATACTGGCGATGGCATCATGTACTTCATTCATCCCTAAACGGAATACGTTAATTAGGCCATTAACACTGGTGGCCACATTACTAATTTCAACGATACATTCATCAGATAATTTAGCTTTCAAATTACGATTTTGGGCAATGCGGGTGAGGTCGTTTGATAGTTGCTGAATCGGCGTAGCAATTTGTTTTTGTGCTGCTAAGTAAGCCCCAGCAGCCACAACCAACATGAGCCCGACTAATACAAAAATAAGCATAGTATTATGGCCAAGTTCATTTTGAATGTTCATCGCATTAAGGTTGGCTTGAGTTGAGATCTCCTCAGCAAGAACATCTAGACGATCTTTGAGCTCGTTAGCACTGTTATTTAATGTGCTTAAATGATTACGGGCATTGTCCCAATCTACCGATGATTTGCTCATGGTGTTTTCAAGAGCCGATAACGCGGCGTTAAGCGCGTCAATTTGTGGCATTAATTGGGTAGATGTTACGGTATTTAATTGTTGATATTGCTCGTTAAGGCTTTTTTCTAGTTTAACTTTATTCAGGCTAAATTCTGTAACATCGATAGTTGTGCCATATAAAGAATAACCCATTAATACTAATTCTTTGGCAAGGCTTTGCACCCTTGTAATGCTGTTAAGCGCTGGTAATGTGCCATCAACAAACCCACCGACTTCTTGTTTTACGGTTTGGTTGCTGTTATTGAGTAAAACAGCAGCCACTAGGGTCATTAATAAAATAGCTGCATAGCCTAGTAGAATACGAGCTTTGATAGTATTAAAAGCGTTAAACATGGGTTAATACCTTAATCGGGTCATTTTTTGATCTCAGTGTTACTAAGACCGGATACAAGAGAAGTTATGTTCATTTTATTCTAATGTTAAACATATCGGCACAGTATTAACATTCTTGATTAGGAATCGTTAAATTATGCTAGTTGCGTTTATTGTGAATATAAGCTGATTAGTGGCCAAAAGGACTATCGACTCTAATTTGTACATACTCGTGTCAATAATAGCCTAGTGTTGTGCTTATATCTTGGCGAGCATGATTAATTATTCTATTGATAAATTGTCTTAATAACGTTGAAACAGATAAACAATAGCTTGAACAGATGCATAATCGCGATTACAAATTCAAATTAACCATACATGTTATTGGTTGTAGTCTGCATCTGCATTTGTTTGACAGTCAGTGCTGGTGATAAGGATATTGGAAGGTGGCGTTCATGTTGTTTCAACACTGCATGGTGGTAATCCTGCAGTGGCAAGTCATCAAATCTTCGTTAATTACGATATTAACTTTTGATGTTTTGTATTTGAGAGCTTTACAATATTAGCATTAGGTCTAATCGTAGTTCAGTCGTCTAAATATATGCAGCTTGTACAGTGTGGTCTGTATGCTTACCTGTTTAACTATGCCGGTTATTCGCAAACAGTCCTATTGAGTTATAAGGTCAGTACGTATTAGGCTGGCAAATCTTGCCGCTTACGATATTGCTATCGTTAAACTCGCATCGTATAGCAACAAGCATATGTTAGTCAGATGATGGTTATCAATGTCAGCATCATCCTAGCTCACAAGTTGTATTGACTCAGTTGTTATTTCAGTTTGTTGCATCTTTTTCAACTCAATATTTTTCCACACTTTGTCATGAAAGTAGAACACAACTGTATTGACGGCAGGCTCAAGCAGGGCAATGGTACCACCGATAATAATACTACCGGTTAATAGGTAGGTAATCGTAAAAGCCACACTGAAGTGTAAAATGGCAAAGCTGATTGTCTTTTTCATGATGAATCCCCTGTTTGATTTATTTAAATGATAACAGTTCTCATTATCATGTAAAGAGGGTTGATTCGATTATTGCAAATGAAAATTTCGATTACGTTTGTGATTTTTAATATTGAAAACAATAAAGGCCCTAAAAATGGCCTTCCATTACAGTTAATAATATGAATTAATTCAGGCGATTACAACAGATATTGTGATTAGTAATGCCACGGGAAACGTGAAAAGTCTTGATCTCGTTTTTCTAAAAAGGCATCACGACCTTCTTGAGCTTCTTCACTAGCATAGGCTAAGCGTGTTGCTTCACCGGCAAACAATTGTTGGCCAACCAAACCATCATCAGCCATATTAAAGCCATATTTAAGCATACGCATTGCAGTGGGGGATTTAGAATTAATCTCTTTGGCCCAGGCTAAGGCTTCAGTTTCTAGTTCGGCATGTGGAATGGCGCGGTTTACCATACCCATGTTAAATGCCTCTTCTGCAGAGTAATTAAACCCAAGAAAGAAAATTTCGCGGGCACGCTTCTGACCAATCATCTTGGCTAAATAAGCACTGCCATATCCGGAGTCAAAACTGCCTACATCAGGGTCGGTTTGCTTGAAAACAGCATGTTCTTTTGACGCCAACGTTAAATCACAAACCACATGTAAACTATGTCCACCACCCACAGCCCAGCCAGGTACAACCGCAATGACCACTTTAGGCATGAAGCGGATCATTCGCTGCACTTCTAATATATGCAGACGCCCCATGCGAGCGACATCAGGTGTGCCTTCTTCAGCACCTTCATATTTATAGCCATCTTTACCACGAATACGCTGATCGCCGCCTGCGCAAAATGAGTACTGACCTTTTGCTGATGGTCCATTGCCTGTAATGAGTACACAACCTACATCGGACCATTGTCTAGCATGGTCTAAAGCTGTATAGAGTTCGTCTACCGTTTTAGGGCGAAATGAATTAAGGCAATCAGGCCTGTTTATTGCGATACGCACCGTGCCTTGAGATTTTGCGCGGTGGTAAGTGATGTCTTCAAAATTGAATCCTTCGACAAGATCCCATAACTCAGGGTCAAAGATGTCAGATACCGATTCAGCTTGTGATTGTGTCATAAAAAAACCTAGCCCCTATTGCAGATATTACACAAAGGCTAGGCTTATTTGATACTTAGGTCAATTCGTTACCATAAAATCGTTAACGATCTCGAGTTATTAGATTTTATCGCAAATAAATTGCAGATTGTCTTTAGTAAAAACAGGGTGGCGAGCACTACTATGGCAGTATTGGCTTTTAAACTCGCTAATTGCTTCATTACTGGTAAATACACCATCTAATTCACGAATTTCAATTGTCGATAAACGCTCATAAATTTCCGTTTTAATTTGTGGAATGTGTTTATCTATTTTAGTGATTTTTGTACCAGTCATCGAATCAAGCTTTTTATCTGCCTTAGTAAACATCGTTTTAATGTCATTAATGGGCTTATCAAGCTTGTCTGTTTCTGTCGCGAAATAATAAATAACCCCCGCGATTATTGCTAATCCTATCCAGCCTCTCATCTTTTTATCCAATAATGTGTTATTACCTATATAATAAGCTAGTTATCGTTCAATATTAAAGCAGTAAGGCTGTAACATGACGACAGAATCCAACTCCAAGGACTTTTCCAAACAACAACGTATTCAAATCCATCAACCTGATGCTAGTAAAGCAGACCGCTTCAATCCGCGCAACCGTATTTACGTAAGAGCTGTCGATGGCTTATGGACAATCTTACGACGTTATATGGGGTGGATAGCCATGTTATTTTTCTTACTTCTGCCTTGGTTACCCTGGGGAGACCGTCAAGCCGTTTGGTTTAATCTTGCTGAGCAAAAATTTCACGTCTTTGGTTTAACTATTTGGCCACAAGATCTCACCTTGCTTGCCGCACTCTTTATGATAGCCGCATTTGGGCTGTTTTTCGTTACCACTTATCTAGGCCGAGTGTGGTGTGGCTATACATGCCCACAAACAGTGTGGACCTTCATCTTTATATGGTTTGAAGAAAAGTTTGAAGGCGCGCGTAATAAACGTATCAAGCTTGACCAAATGCCGTGGAGTGTGAATAAACTCTGGCGTAAAACAGCAAAACATACGTCTTGGTTATTAATATCACTATTAACAGCTACTACCTTTGTATCCTACTTTGTTCCAAGTCGTGAGCTCTATATTGACTTTTTTACCCTTAATGCAGGTGGCGGGATATATTTTTGGGTGGTTTTCTTCACTATTGCTACTTACGGTAATGCCGGATGGATGCGTGAGATCATGTGCATTCACATGTGTCCCTATGCCCGCTTCCAAGCTGCCATGTTTGATAAGAATACCTATATAGTAGGCTACGACACCCAACGCGGTGAAACCCGTGGTCCTCGTACACGTAAACAAGATCCTAAAGAGATGGGTTTAGGCGACTGTATTGACTGTGACTTGTGTGTACAAGTGTGCCCAACTGGAATCGATATTCGTAATGGTCTGCAATATGAATGTATTAACTGTGGTGCTTGTATCGATGCATGCGATAACACTATGGAACGAATGGGATACGATAAAGGGTTAATCAGTTACACAACAGAAAACAAACTTGATGGTGTGCAAGAAAAGGTACTGCGACCTAAGTTAGTTGGTTACGGTGTGGTGCTGACTGCGATGATATTAATATTCATTTATGCCAGCGCAACGATTGCTCCGGTACGTATGGATGTCATTAGAGATAGAAACTCACTTTATCGAGAAAATAACCAGGGCAATACAGAAAATACCTTTACGATTAAAATTCTCAATAAAACAGAGCAACCACAAGAATACGAACTAAGCGTCGAAGGTTTGCCTAATGCCAGATGGATTGGCCCACAGCATGTATCGATAGAAGCTGGTGAAGTATTAACCTTGCCAATTAGTATTGCAGTTGATCCTATTGAGTTGAAGAGAAGTATCACCAAAATCGATATCAAAATAACTGCACAAATAGATGGTAGCCCAATAGAAATAAAACAGGAAACTCGATTCTTTGGTGATTAGAACCGAGTGAAATAGCCTAAAAAGGGACGGATAGTCCCTTTTTTGTTCTTTTCGATTGAAAAAGCACCTCTCGGTCATGTTTTTGCAATATTTAGCCTATTTATGCTTGCACAAATAATTAAGCTCCCTATAATGCGCAACCACTGACACGGCATACGTCGCTGACAGGTTGTAAGGTTCAAATTGAAGTTTACAACGGTGAAAAGAAAGTTTGAAAAAAAACTTGACGCCAACACGGGAAAGCGTAGAATACGCACCCCAAGCCAAC
>TARA_R110002167_G_scaffold2165_5_pt1 | contig 82395 bp, 75 predicted proteins | sample TARA_R110002167 | Tara Oceans TARA_R110002167 (sample SAMEA4398238) | marine metagenome | biome: Polar Biome; feature: [MES] marine water layer (ENVO:01000295) within the mesopelagic zone...; material: water (ENVO:00002006), including particulate matter (ENVO:01000060) such as......
ATTGGGTGCAACAGCATAACAGGGAAAACCGTGAGCGGTAGACGCCAGAGCGGATAAATACATTGCCCTCTGGCGCTGCGGCTAGCTGGCCTATTTGCTCTGTTCTTCATTCATATGTAACGCCATGGCCTCGGCGATTTTGATGCCGTCGATGGCTGCTGACATAATACCACCGGCATAGCCCGCGCCTTCTCCGGCCGGATATAGCCCCTGAGTATTGATGCTTTGCAGAGTGTTGTTGTCGCGCTTGATACTGATGGGCGCAGAGGTGCGGGTTTCAACACCAGTGAGCAGGGCACCATCAAACGAGAAGCCCTTGATCTTCTTGTTGAATTCCGGGATTGCTTCGCGAATGGCCTCAATACAGAAGTCGGGCAAGGCGTCAGATAAATCCGTCAGCTTGATACCGGGTTTGAACGATGGCTGCACCGTGCCCAGTTGCTCAGGTTTTTCGCCGCGCAGGAAAGCGCCAACGGTTTGCGCCGGGGCATCGTAGTTGCTGCCGCCCATAATATAGGCATGGCTCTCCAGCTGACGTTGCAACTCAATGCCTGCCAGCGGCCCACCGGGGTAGTCCGACGGATCAATCCCGACCACGACTGCGCTGTTGGCGTTACGCTCGTTGCGTGAGTACTGGCTCATGCCATTGGTGACCACGCGGTTTTCTTCCGAGGTGGCTGCGACCACTGTACCGCCAGGGCACATACAAAAGCTGTACACAGAGCGGCCATTCTTGCAGTGATGAACCAGCTTGTAGTCGGCGGCCCCCAGTATCGGGTTGCCTGCGTTTGGACCAAAACGGGCCTGGTCGATGACGGACTGCTCGTGTTCGATACGAAAACCGATCGAAAACGGCTTGGCTTCTATATAGACACCCTTGTTGAGCAGCATCTCAAAGGTATCGCGGGCGCTATGGCCAACCGCCAGTGCGATGTGCCGGGAAACAATATGTTCACCATTGTCTCGCTCACTCTTGTTCAGAGTAACACCCGTTACCTGACCGTTTTCAATGTGCAGGTCATCGACACGAGCACTGAAGCGTATTTCACCACCTAACTCAATGATGGTTGCCCGCATCTGTTCCACCATCGATACCAGCCTGAAAGTGCCGATATGGGGCTTGCTGACATACAGGATTTCGTCGGGCGCACCAGCTGCAACAAATTCTTCCAGTACTTTGCGGCTGTATTGTTTGGGGTCTTTTACCTGGCTATACAGTTTGCCGTCGGAAAACGTCCCGGCACCGCCTTCGCCGAACTGTACGTTGGATTCGGTATTCAGTTCACGCTTGCGCCAAAAACCAAAGGTGTCTTTGGTGCGTTCGCGTACTTCCTTACCGCGTTCGAGAATCAGTGGTTTGTAACCCATTTGTGCCAACACCAGCCCGGCGAGTAAACCGCAGGGGCCGAAACCGATGATGATCGGACGCTCGGTCAGCGCATCAGGTGCTTTGGCAACCGGATGATAGTTGAGGTCGGGGGTTGCTTTGATGTTCTGGTTGTCGGCACATTTTTCCAGCAAGCCGGACTCATCTTGTACTTCGACATCCAGCGTATAGATCAACAGGATTCTGGTTTTTTTTCTGGCATCGTAGCCACGTCGAAAAATATCAAAGCGCACCAGTTGCTCAGCGTTGATATCCAGCATGGATACAATGGCGTTTTCCAGAGCCGCGTCATTGTGATCAAGAGGAAGCTGGATATTGGTCAGTCGAATCATAGGAAGTATCAGTGCCCGGAGCGGTGGGGTTTGGATGATGTTGAATAAGCGAACGCAAATTTTACGGCAGTTTGATTAAAAAATCTGCCCGTAGACGCGAGTGGCAGTGCGGATCTGTGTGCCGGGTAATCACTTCATCGATAGGCCTGGTAAGTCTTTCTAATGTCAGGAACCATCCGGTTTTTGTGTAGCGATGCAAATGTATGCAATACCCAGGGTACTGCCGTTTTCAGCTGCGGTTTGTTCCCTATACTCGGCGCAACGCTGGTGATTTGATCCAACCAGCAACTGACCCCTGGTTCAAGGGGTGATGGGTGATTTACAGGAGAAAACCATGATTAATGCTTTTACCAACTCCCGCAAAGCGCTTGCGGGTAGTGTTTTGGCGATTCTGCTCGGTGCTGTATCGGTGGCCGCGACAGCGGATGATGACCGGCCTGAGCGGGATGACGGTATGAAGGGGCATGCCTGTTTCGATGGCAGGGATCGGGATGGCTGGGATCGGGATGGCAGGAATGGCGGCGGCCGTCATATGCGTCATGCCGATACCGACAATATGAGACCCGGCATGATGTCAATGGGGCCAGGCATGATGCCAATGGGCCGGATGGGAGAAGAGCGCGAATTGGTCTGGCGTGATCTTGATCTGACCGATGGGCAGCGGGCAGATATGACCGGTATTCGCGATAAAATGCGCAAGGATCACTGGGCTGTTACCGGTGCAATGATGGACATACACAACACAATCCGTGATTTGTACGCTGCTGAAAAGTTTGACGAAAAAGCCCTCAACAAGGCGTATGGCAAGCTGGCGGAACTGCAACAGCAAATGTTTCTGATCGGCACTCAGGCAAAAACCAAAATGATGGCCTTGCTGTCGTCGGAACAACGTCAGCAACTGATGGATAAAAAACACGCATTTCGAGACTGACGGATCGTCGTCCCTGATTGCTGCTCTGGCTCCATGTGTCTGCATGGGGTCACGACGGGCAAGTCCATTCTCAGCGATTGTTGCCTTGTCCTTTTCGTCATCGCTGGTGACACCTTTAAAGGTAAAGGCCGAGAAAAACGGAGAAAGGTATTTTATGGATGAATATTCTTCAGGGTTTACAGGCAGCTATGTTACTCGGGTTGGCCATCGTTGATGGCGGTTTTAGGCTGAAATGCACGGTATATCAGACATTGCTGATTGATGGTTCAGGCTCATTTTGAAACATGCAGTGATTTTTAATATAAATGCTTAGTTTTTCTCATGATTCTACTGAAAAAGGATCGCTTTTTAAAAGAGTGGCTCAGACTTAGTATGCTCGCATCAACCAGCCAATCACCCGGAGCGACTCTCATGAACAACAACGAAACCAATACCACTACCCAAGCTAACGACACTATTGAACGCAGCATTGCTGAAGCGCGCGAATTACGCACTGAATATCTGGCTGAAATCATGTCTGGCGCCGCCGCAAGTTTTGGCGTTATGTTCAGCATCAAGGATGTATTCAGCAAGGTAGCAAAAACCAAATTCAGCCACTAAGGGCAATGGCAGGGCAGCGTTAAGCTATGCCTTGCGATAAGCAGTAAAACAGGTGATTGGCCGACTGTGAGGATCACCCCACAGTCAGGATCACCCCACAGTCAGGGACTCGCTATTCTTACCATTTTTGCCAGTTCTGTTGAACACTCCCTTCAAAGACCTTCTCCCTGATTCTGTTTGCCAGCCGTTGTGGCTGACTCTGCCATTTATTGTTTCTCGTTAGCCTAATGTGATCCAGGTTGTTTTCAGCTGGGTAAACTTGTCGATGGCATGCAGCGACAGGTCACGGCCGAAACCTGACTGTTTGTAGCCACCAAATGGCACACTGTAGTCAATCGCATCCATGGCGTTCACCGAGACGGTGCCGGCCCGCAAACGGCGAGAGACGCGATAAGCGCGATTGATATTCAGTGTCCAGACCGAAGCAGCCAGGCCATAAATAGAGTCGTTGGCGATGCTGATCGCTTCCTCCTCATTTTCAAAAGCCATAACGGCGGCGACTGGGCCAAAGACTTCGTCCTGGGCAATGGCGAGATCCGTTGACACCTTGCCAAAGACTGTTGGCTCAACCAGACAAGATGACTCATCTCCCAAGCCGCCGGTCAGCAGCTCCGCCCCTTGGTTGATGGCTGTGCGGATATGGGATCGAACATTGGCAGCGTGGTTGGCATCAACCAGAGCACCCACTTGCGTGGTCGGGTCGAGGGGATCACCGACTGCCATCGCTTTGGCCTTGGCAACAAATTTCTCAACGAACACATCGTAGATACTCTTTTCCACCAGAATGCGGGAGTTGGCGGAGCACACTTCACCCTGGTTAAAGAAAATACCCAGCGCGGCATGTTCGACAGCAGCCTCCAGATCACAATCGGCAAAAATCAGATTCGGGCTTTTACCGCCGGTTTCTGGCCATACCTGTTTCATATTGGACTGGGCTGAGTAACTCATAAACAGCTTGCCGACGGCGGTAGAACCGGTAAAGGCGACGCAGTCGACATCCATATGCAGACCGAGTGCCTTGCCGACGACGTCGCCGTAACCGGTCACCACGTTCAGTACGCCATCGGGCAAACCGGCCTCTTTGGCCAGTTCCGCCAGTTTCAGTGCGGTCATCGGGGATTGTTCGGCGGGTTTCAGGATCACGGAGTTACCGCTGATCAGCGCTGGAGCCAGTTTCCAGGCGGCGATATCGAGTGGGAAATTCCACGGCACAATGGCGGCCACTACGCCCACCGGCTCACGGGTAATGGTGGCGATATTGGCACTGTTGGTGGGGGCGACTTCACCATAGAGTTTGTCGATGGCTTCGGCGTACCATTCAAAACATCCGGCGGCACCGGGGATATCAATGTTGTAGCAGTCCATCACTGGTTTGCCGACGTTGAGGGATTCCATCAAGGCAAAGGTTTCGCGCTGTTGCAGAATCAGCATCGCCAGTTTTTTCAGCACCGCTTTACGCTCTGCCGGTGACTGATCGGCCCATACGCCGGATGCAAAAGTAGCTTTGGCGGCCCCGACTGCGCGACCCACATCGTCGGTGCTACAGGCTGTTGTAGCGGTCAGTGTTGCGCCGGTGGCAGGGTTGATGGTGTCGTAGGTGGCACCGTCACTGGCGTCAACATATTCACCGTTAATCCATGCCTGTCTGGGCATGTTTAGCTGCTGTTGCTGCTCTAACCAGTACTGTTTGCTGAAGCGTGTCATAGTGCCCTCGGGTAATACGAGCGGGCACATCCCCAAACCGCCGTGCTCGACAATAAAATATTAACCATCGTTCGCGGCGTTTTTGAATGCGCTCTGAAAATACGTGTAATCCAAACAGAGGCTAATCGAGTCATCGCGTCTTTAAAATACATTTTACCTGACCACTGCATTGTATTTTTCTATAAAGAAACCCTGACTGTTTATTGTTCAGCCTTGCGCCAGCGGCTGATTCACGGCAGATATTTCTGGATCAGTATTATCAATGCAGCTTTATAAATAAAAATATTTTAAGGCATTCCATTTTCTTCCTAGTCTCGGTCAATAGCTTCAGTCAGGGCGTTATCTGAAGGTCAAACCGACACTCCAGCACCTGGCCCGTCACAGAATATGGGTTTGGTGTCGCTGTGGGGTGTCGGCCTGGTCTTTTAATGCTCTGCCTGACGAACAGAAATCCGCTGCGGACATCGCCGTCAGCGAGGCTGGCTGTAAGCGCGCTGTCTTTTCACGTAGCAGCGCTTCTGATTAATGATGAGACTGGCAGAGTTATGACAACCCATACCCTTGATATCGATACGCTAGTTGTTGGCGCAGGTCAGGCGGGTATCGCCATCAGCGAACACCTGACCAAACTGGATATTCCCCACCTGATACTGGAACGCAACCGAATAGCCGAGCGCTGGCGCAGTCAGCGGTGGGATTCTTTGGTTGCCAATGGCCCCGTCTGGCACGACCGGTTTCCCGGTCTGCAATTTCAGGATATGGCACCCGATGAATTTGCCGCCAAAGAACGTGTCGCCGATTACTTTGTTGAATACGCCAGAAAAATGAATGCACCGGTTCGAACCGGTGTTGAGGTGACGCGAGTCACTCGTAATAGGAACCGTGCCGGGTTCACCATAGAGACATCCGATGGCGTCATCACGGCCAATCATGTCGTGGCGGCTACAGGGCCATTTCAGCAACCGCTGATCCCGGCTATTGCGCCTGCCGATGACTCGATATTACAAATCCATTCGGCTGAATACCGCAATCCACCGCAATTACCCGCAGGGAATGTGCTGGTGGTGGGTGCCGGTTCTTCCGGGGTGCAAATTGCCGATGAACTGCAACGCTCTGGCAAACAGGTCTATCTGTCTGTTGGTGCCCATGACCGTCCGCCACGCGCTTATCGTAACCGCGATTTTGTCTGGTGGCTGGGAGTTCTGGGGTTGTGGGACGCGGAGGAAGTTAGCCCCGGCAAAGAGCACGTTACCATTGCCGTCAGTGGTGCCCGAGGTGGCCATACCATTGATTTTCGTCGTCTGGCACAACAGGGCATGACACTGGTGGGGTTGACCAAAACATTTCATAACGGCCGCGCCATCTTTGCCAACAATCTGTGCGACAACATCCGTAACGGCGATGAAAACTACTTCTCGTTGCTGGATGCAGCGGATGCCTATATCGAACGTAACGGGCTGGATCTGCCGCCAGAGCCGGAAGCCAGAATCATGCTGCCAGATCCGCAATGCATGACCAATCCCTTGCTTGAGATTGACCTGAAGGCGGCGGGTATTACCTCCATCATCTGGGCGACCGGTTTCAGCCAGGATTTTAGCTGGCTGCAGGTGGATGCGTTTGATGAGCAGGGCAAACCCCGCCACCAACGTGGCGTATCGAGTGAACCCGGTGTGTATTTTGTCGGCTTGCCATGGCTGTCGCGTCGAGGATCGACCTTTATCTGGGGCGTGTGGCATGACGCCAAACACATCGCTGATCACATTGAGACCCAGCGCAAGTATGCAGACTACAAGGATGCTGCACAGCGTTAACTGCATGCTCAACCCGGTGGCGGTGATGCCGCACGATCATCATCGCCATCGACTCTTGTTACCAGCCTGATTGCGCGGGTTATTTTCTTGTTTATTCGGAGCCGATAGATGCCGACACACACTCGTATACGTATGTTTAACACCCGAGAGACCTACCCGAACCAGAGTCTTGACAATGATCTCTGCCAGGCGGTGAAAGCAGGCAATACCGTGTATCTCCGAGGGCAGGTCGGGACGGACTTTAACGGCAAGCTGATTGGTCTGGGGGATCCTCGTGCCCAAGCGGAACAGGCGATGAAAAACGTCCAGCAGTTACTGCAAGAAGCCGGATCTGATCTCTCTCATATCGTCAAAACCACCACCTATATTACCGACCCCCGGTTTCGTGAAGCGGTGTATCAAGAAACCGGCAAATGGCTGAAAGGCGTTTTTCCGATCTCAACCGGACTGGTGGTCGCCGGGTTGGGCCAGCCTGAATGGCTGATGGAAATTGATGTGATTGCTGTTATTCCCGATACGGTGGCAGGGGAAGCTCGATGACCTTTTCCGTTGCGGGGATCTGCCAGGACACCGGCATGGTCGGTTGTGCCATTACATCATCCAGCATTTGCGTCGCCAGTCGTTGTGCCTACACCCGCTCAGGTGTCGGGGTGGCGTTGAGCCAGAATGTCACCAACCCTGATCTGGGGCCACTGGCCTTGCACTATATGGCACAGGGCTGTGCCCCGGATGAAGTGTTGAAGTATCTGCAGCAGGCTGACCGTTATCTCGACTGGCGCCAGGTGGGCGTGCTGGATGCGCAGGGTCGGGGCATTACCTTCAGTGGCAAAGAAGCATTAGGCATCAATGCGACTCGGGTCGGGCAACACTGTCTCGCCATGGGTAACCTGCTGGCCAGTACCCATGTGCCAGATGCCATGATCGATGCTTTTGAGCACTCAACCGGTCATTTGGCTGAACGTCTGCTGATCGCTTTGGAAGCGGGTCTGAAAGCTGGTGGCGAAATGGGGCCGGTATTTTCCGCCGGTCTACAAGTCAGTGCTGAGCCGGATTGGCCCGTGGTGGATTTACGTGTGGACTGGCACGTAAGCCCGATTCATGAGTTGCGAATGGTCTGGGAGCAGTATCAGCCGCAAATTGACGATTATGTGAAGCGGGCCAAACAACCGGCTGATGCCAGTGCGTTTGGTGTGCCGGGTAACGAATAAATCGGCTTTTCAGCCTGTCCTTTAGCCACCCGATGAGACTGCTATGGCAACAGCACTGACCCGCACACTGTTAGAAACGCTGATTGGTTTTGACACCACCAGTGTTCATTCCAACCTGGCGCTGATGCATTTTATTCAGAACTACCTTCAACAGCATGGCGTCGACAGTACGCTGATTCATGATGAGAGCGGCGAGAAAGCCAACCTCTACACCACTATTGGGCCGCAAGACATCCCTGGCGTGATGTTATCTGGCCATACCGATACGGTGCCGGTGGCGGGTCAGCACTGGCATTTCCCGCCGTTTGAACTGACTGCACAGCAAGGCCGCTGGTATGGCCGTGGCACCACCGATATGAAAGGTTTTATCGCCGTGGTGCTGGCTGCTGTGCCTGACATGGTGAAGCAGCCGTTAGTTATGCCAATCCATCTGGCATTTTCTTACGACGAGGAAATTGGCTGCCTGGGTGTCCGCAGGCTGATAGATACCGTTCAAACGCTGCCGATCCAACCGGCTATGGCGATTATTGGCGAACCCACCAGCATGCAAATTGTTACTGCCCACAAGGGCAAGCTGGCTGGCAAGGTGACGGTGACGGGCAAAGCCTGCCATTCCGGTATGGCTCCGCTTGGTGTTAATGCCGTCAACTACGCTGCCCGGATGGTGGTCTGGCTGGAACAGCTGGCACGCGATAAACAACACAATGGCCCGTTTGCCGATGGCTATGAAATTCCTTTCACCACGGTGCATACCGGTACGATTCAAGGTGGCACGGCGTTGAATATCGTCCCTGACCACTGTGAGTTTGTGTTTGAATTCCGCAACATCGCCACAGAATCACCGCAGGATCTCCTGGCGTTATTCAAGCAATACGCCAACGAGTTGCAGCAAGAGATGCAAGCCCTTGATACTGGCTGTCGAATTGATTGCCGTATGACCAGTGAATATCCCGGTCTGACCACCGCCAGTGATGCCGACGTCATTCATTTTGTGCGGCAACTGACGGATCAACCGGGTTTGCACACCATTAACTTTGGTACTGAAGGCGGCTTGTTTTGTCAGGCGCTGGGGATTCCTACCGTGGTCTGCGGGCCGGGCAGTATGGATCAGGGCCACAAGCCGGACGAGTTTGTTGAAGCGGCCCAACTGGCACAGTGCGAAGTGATGATGCAGCGGCTGGTGGCGCTACTGGCAGAGCAAGCGGTATCCAGCCAAGCGGACTAGTCATGCGTGCATGTGGAGCTGTGAGATGTGAGATGAAGGGCAGGTGCGTAGTCATCCTGCCCATCGGTTTTACTGCAACATCAGCTCCGCTGCCTTCTCACCAATCATGATGCAGGGAGCATTGGTGTTACCACTGATCAGTGTTGGCATGATGGAGGCATCCGCTATTCGCAACCCTTCGATGCCCCGAACTTTCAGCTCCGGGGTAACTACTGCCAAATCATCCATCCCCATCTTGCAGGTGCCCACCGGATGGAACACCGTGGCACCGTATTCACGAATATAGGCCAATAATTCTGCGTCGGTTTGCACGGCAGTACCGGGCAGCATTTCCTTGCCACGAACGTCATCGTAGGTGTTGTCTGCCAATACCCTACGGGCCAGCTTCAGACCTTCGATCAGCACCTTGGCGTCGTCCATGTTTGACAGAAAATTGTAATCCAGCGCCAGCGATTGATCTGCTGCCAGACGTAATTCACCGATGCTTTTTGGCCGTAACACACAGACGTGAATGGCGTAGCCGTGGCCCCATTCGAACAGTCGTCCACGGTGACTGCGGTAGCCCGGTACATAGTGAAACTGTACATCGGGAATATCGCCTGCCAGCGGTGTTTTGAAAAAACCACCGGCTTCCACATAATTGGTGGTCAGCCAGCCCTTGCGGTTGGCCAGGTAACGTAATGGCGAGGTCAGAATGCTGGGCAAGGCACCGAAGGAAAAGCCCAGGGTGGTGGTGTTCTTCGAACGCACCGTTACCAGACCATCGAGATGATCTTGCAGGTTCTGGCCAACGCCGGGCAGATCAACCACTGGCTCAATACCGGCAGCCCGAAGCTGTTGCGCGGGGCCAATGCCGGACTTCATCAGAATATGCGGTGACCCGAGTGAACCGGCGCTGAGCACCACTTCCCGGCTGGCGTTCAAGGTCTTGCGCTGGCCGTTGTCGTTGACCACCATGCCGGTCACTCGCTTGCCTTCGAACGTCAGTTGTTCAACCTGGCAGCCTGTTCGTACGGTCAAATTGATACGGGTGTCCAGTACCGGGGCGACAAAAGCCTGGTAGCTGGACAGCCGTTTGCCGTCTTTCTGGGTCAGGTTGTAGATGCCGCAGCCTGCCAGTGTGGCACCGTTGAAATCGGAGTTTTGCTGAACCCCCAGAGCGCTTTTGGCGGCTTGTAAAAAACGGTAGCTGAAGGGGTTAGGATCTTTGGGTTTATCAACCAGCAACTCGCCTTGTTGACCATGAAAGTCTGCGGACTGGGCCAGCAGGTTATGTTCGGATTTGCGGAACAAGGGCAGCACATCTTGCCAGCCCCAACCGGGGCAACCGGCCTGCTCCCATTGGTCGTAGTCACTGGCATGGCCACGAATGTAAATCATGCTGTTCATCGAGGCCGAACCGCCCAGCGCCTTGCCTCGGGGGCAATGCAGCTGGCGGTTGTTCAGCTCATGTTGCGGAACGGAAAAGTAGTTCCAGCTATACACCTGGCTTTTATAAAGCGTAATGGTGCCAGCTGGTATCTGCACGCGCAGGCTGTTGTCACTGCCGCCCGCTTCTAGCAGTAATACCTGAACATCCGGGTTGGCACTCAGGCGATTGGCAATCACCGAGCCAGCCGAACCCGCACCTACAATGATATAATCGAACGATTCTGTCGTTTGCATAACGCGTTACCTTTAATGGATTTCATCCAGATCATCATGCAACAGCGCCATAACGCGACGCTTGAGCGCGATAAATTCGGGTTCCATAGCCAGACTCAGAGTGCGGGGGTGGGGAATGTCGACGTTAATGATTTCCCGAATATGACCCGGACGCGCACCCATGACGAACAGTCGATCGCCTAGCAAAATGGCTTCGTCGATATCGTGAGTCACAAACACCACAGTTTTTTTCTTGTGTTCCCACACCCGTAACAACAGCTGTTGCATTTGCAGCCGGGTCTGGCTGTCGAGTGCACCAAACGGTTCGTCCATCAGCAGGATTTTCGGGTCGTTGGCCAGTGCTCTGGCAATGGCCACGCGCTGTTTCATACCGCCAGACAGCTGTTTGGGGTAGTTATCGGCAAAGTTCTCCAGCCCCACTTCCTTCAGATAATGCGCAACAATATCGCTGCGTTCTGGTGCTGGCACACGTTTGCGCTTCAATCCGAATTCAATGTTTTCCCTAACGGTGAGCCATGGGAACAGAGTGTAGCCCTGAAACACCATGCCCCGGTCAGGCCCCGGCTCGGTGACTGTTTCACCCGCTACCCGAATTTGCCCTTCAGTGGGATGACTCAAACCAGCCGTCAGAAATAACAGACTGGATTTGCCGCAGCCAGACGGCCCGACAATTACGGCAAATTCCTGATCACGAACTTCCATGCAGACGTTATCGAGTGCCGTAAATTCACCGCCGTCTGGCTTGGGGAAACGCAATGTGACGTTTTCAATCGACAACTGCACAGGGTGATCAAGAGTGGTGTCATCGGTGTGGGTCGCGACGGCGTGTGTGGTGTTCAGCTGTCCCATGAACCTAACCTCTTGCGTAAAACCCGGAAAAACTGGTCGGTAATCAGACCCAGCAAACCAATAATCATGATGGCCAGAAAGATAATATCGACCTGGAAGCCACGCATGGCCTTGAGGCTGATATACCCCAGGCCACTGGATGCGGCGACCAGCTCGGCAACCACCAGATAGGTCCAGGCCCAACCAATGGTGACTCGCAAGGTGTCCAGAACGCCCGGCAGCGAGGCTGGCGCAATAACGTGGGTCATCACCTCACGACGGCTGGCACCAAGAGTGTAGGCTGCCTGCATCAAGTCTTTGGGAACGCCACGGGCAATATCGGCAATCATCACCAGTTGCTGGAAAAACACCCCAAAAATAATCACCGTGACACGCTGCTCCAGACCAATACCAATCCAAAGAATAAACAGTGGCACGAACGAGGTGACTGGCAGGTAGCGCATAAAGTTGACCAGCGGTTCCAGAAACGCCTGCACAATGCGAAAACTGCCCATCATCAGTCCCAGCGGCACGGCGACGATCGAAGAAATAAAGAAACCAATAATAACGACCTGAAAACTGGCCCAGATATGCACCGCCAGAGAGCCGTTTTTAGCCATACGAACGCCAGCGTCAAAGACATCCAATGGTGATGGCAGGAACATTTTCGGAACGATTTCGGTGACTGAAAAAGTCACCCAGATCAATAACACCAGACTCCAGCCGATTAAACCTGTGCCGAGAACGAGCTGCTTTGGCAGCTCCTCCCGAGGAGTCAAACAGGTGTTCAGTACACCGCGTTTGCTTGACATCAAAAACTCCTCACTGCGCCACGAAGTCGCTGTTGATCAGCTGGTCGTAGGTCACATTGAGTTCGGTTTGTTGCAGCGCGCTCCAGGTGTCATTCGCCGTGGTAATCAGACTGGCGATATCACCCGGCTTGTTGCTGGTGCCGAACAGTTTTTCATTCATGGCCTTGTCGTAGAAACGGACATTGGCAGCGGCAGCGGCAAACTCAGCCGGGTCAGACAGGTAACCACCTACGCCCTTGGACATGATGGCATAGGCTTCCTGCGGGTGTTGCTTGATGTATTCGACCGCACGATAGAGGCCATCAACCAGGGCTTTGACATCGTCTGGCTGGTTCTTGATAACACTGCAGCTGAGCGCGACCACATCCACAATCACGCCAGGGGTTGTGCTGCTGTCGATCAGCACCTTGCCGGTTTTCTTGGCACGCACCATGGACAAATGAGGTTCCCAGGTAACGGCAGCAGGAATACGTCCGGCCATAAAGGCGCTGGCGGCATCGTCGGCGGTCATATTCTGGATTTTCAGATCTTTCAGGCTCATGCCGTTTTGCTTGAGTAAGTAAGATAACCAGAACTGGGAAACAGAGCCTTCGTTCACTGCAACCTGTTTACCTTTCAGGTCTTGCAACGAGTTCACATCGTCACCCACCAGAATGCCATCACCGCCGTAACTGTCGTCCAGTGCCACTACCGATTCAAAGCAGAACTTGGGGCGATATTTCAGAATCTCATCGACAGTCGAGGCTGAGCCATCGAGGTGACCCGACGCTTGTGCTGCCATGTACATGGATGACTCTTCGATGGTTTTAAGATCGACGGTCAAGCCTTTTTCCTTGAAGTAACCCAGGTCACGAGCCAGATACAAGGTGCCATAACCAACCCAGGTGGTGTGGCCAATGGATAACTCACCCGCATTCGCGGTGGTGGTTATCATGGTTGCTGTTGATAGCGCCAATACGGAACCCAGCGTTATCTTGCGAATACAGGAAATAATGCCGTTCGTTTTCATGTAAGTGCCCCACGTGAAGATTCAGAGTTTTCATATTCGGTTCTCCAAAAGTTAATCCTGTCGGGGTGGGGTTCATCAATTATCTTTTTCCTTAGGCCTGAATCATGTTTTATTATTCAGGCAAATAATGCCAATCCATAGTGCAAGATAAAAGAAAGCGCCTCATATAAGGGCGCTTGTTGGCAAGCTGTTTGCCGCCAGTAATGGCATGGTCACCGAGCTGACTTCTCCGAGTTGTATATCGCTGAACTCCGACATGTATTTTTTTATTTCCTTAATAAAGGCGCTGGCTGCGGGGGTTGGCACCGACTCCGACAACTTCACGACACCCATGGTCAAAGACACCAGGTCGTCTTCAATAGGGATGGCGACCAGATTGTCTGTGTCACTGTCTTGAGACAGCGGCATATTCAGCAAGGAGTAACCAAAGCCATTAGCCACCATGCCCCGCGCCATACTCAGGGAATGGGTTCGGTAGGCACAATTAGGGTTGAGGCCGAGGGAGATAAACAGCGACATAAAATATTGACGGCTGACTGGCCAATCCAGCATCACTAATGGCAATGGTGCCAATTCCGCCATGGATACCGACGTGCGCTGGCTCAAACCATGCTCACGATTGACAACGGCATACGGCGGCAGTGATACCAGTGGTTCAAAGGAGACACTGCTAGGCAATTCCATGTCGTAGGTGATACCGATTTCATAGGCACAATCCTGAATACCCTGAATCAGATCTTTCTGGTGTAACTCGCGGCAGTCCACATACACCGAGGGGTACTGGTCGACAAAACGTTTCAGAATGCTGGGTAACACCGCACCGGTAACGGTCGGAAAGCCCGCCACTTTCAAGGTGCCGGAAATCTCTGTGCCCAGGCTGCTGGCAAACTGGGCCAGGCTTTCTGCTTCTTTCAGCAGATTGCGGGTTTTGCGGTAAAACGCCAGCCCTTGTGGTGTCAGGCTCAGTCCTTGAGCGTGGTGACGAATAAACAGTTTGAGGCCGGTGACATCTTCCAGATGCAAAATTGCCGACGAAATCGACGGCTGCGAGACGTACAACAACTCAGCGGCTTTGGTGACACTTTGATGCTCACCGGCAACGGCAAAGTAACGTAACTGCTTCAGCGTGAAGTTCATGGGGTTCATGTCAATCTCCTCATTTTTTCTGGCGGCTGTTTTGCCACAGAAAAACAAATGCAAAATCTTATCTGGTATTGATATTCCTATGCAGACTCCTTGCCAGCTTTGCCACCAGCGTGATTAAGGAACGCAACCATTGCGTTTTTGACAGGGCCAGCAAAACATCCAACAGGGCCAGACCAGACAGCAGACACACCGACGGGGGGCGGATTTTCAGCCATGTGCTGTATAATATTTTCAAATGTAACGATATGGAATATGTGATCAAGCATCTCCCTCGTCTTTGTTATGCTGAAAATCAATACAATGTCAGCGCCATAAACCATGGCAGATAAGTGGTAAAAAAAACTGTTAAACGGCCAATAAATACCGGTCAATAATGCCCATATATTCTTTGGCAACTCCGGCAGTGACGCCAACGATACCCAGTTGAAACTGCTGCGTTATTACTTCAACGCCATTGGCAAACCGGCAAAGAAAAGGGTTATCGCCCGCGAGCGCTCCTACCACGGCATTTAAAACCCTGGAAATTTACCAGCGTGACAACACTTTCGGCAGCGCCATTGCCTTCTGCCCACTACTGATTATTACCAAAGATCAGATAGACGAACTGCTGGGGATGTTCGACCGTGTTCTGGCCGAGACCAGACGGTACGTTGAAAAACAAGGTTACTGATTAGGGGGAGTTCTCAATGATTAAACCGAGCCTGCTGAGAGCCCGTTGGTGTCAGAACAAGGCATGAGGAGCGCGGTTTAGCGAGTTAAACAAGTGACGAATAACGCCGTGCTGGAAGCCACTGGCCTCAGCCCGAAGGGTCAGGGTCAATATCCCGCTATGCGGTGTTGTCGGACTTGAAAGGACTCGCTATTCTCGGCGTCCAGCGCCTTACCTGACGGAATTTGTCCCCCTGACAGGGCATGTTAAATAATTGAGAACGCCCCTGATCACTGATATCAACCTGAACCGTTGGCTGACTCAGGCAAAAAAGCGTTTAACCATCCGCCGAACGAAGTTGCCCTCCAGCGTCTTTTTGACATAGGGGACATAATGCTTGTCATCGCGTTGAATATGATTGGTTAACCACAAGCCAATATCCGAACGCACCTCCTTGGCGACCTTGATACTGTCTTCACCTGTTTCCAGCCGCTGGTCGTAACTGATCGCTCGTTGCCGAAAGGCCTCGTGAACCTTGGCATGAGCCGCCAACACCGGGTAATTGGCTTGCTCCATCAGGCTTTCTTCAAACGCGTTATGTGAAATGGAATAGTCAATCAAGGCCTTGGCCACTGCCCGAATTTTAAGGTCGTCCCGCTGCGTTATAGCAGCGTCGACCTCTTGTAAATAGTCAAAGATACGTTTGTGTTGGGTATCAATAATATCAATGCCGGTTTCAAACTCCGGGTTCCAATGAAATGGCTGCACAGGTTCCTTCCTAACTTAATGGGATCATAAAAATACGCGGGTTGAAATGCCCCCGACTCCGTGACAGCCGCCTGTTACCTGGCCACACTTAGAATGACCAACTGACCGACAACCAACAGCAACGCCAACACTACCAACAAGGCCTTGATCGCAGCTGGATACCCCAGCTCATGCCTGGATAATACCCATATCGAGGTGGCTGCCATGGTGATAACAACCGCTGTCATCGTGACCGTCAGAGCGCTCCAGCTCATGCTCGTTAATGATCAGGACAAAAGCTGCTCCAACCCAAGCGCATCAGGAATGACTCGGATAGAAAATATGGAAAAACAGGACATAGAACCTCCTGACCCAACCAGACTGCCGGGAAACAGGCAGTTCGTGGTAGGCTGTGAAATCAATTTCGATGGTGATCGGTGCTCCAACACCTTTTGCCTATATTAGGCATAAATACCCAATATGGGTAAATTGGAATTATAAATAGTGGGTGATGTAGTAGATAGATTAAATCTATTGCTGGATCTGGAACAAGTGAAGATGCCATGGCTGGAACAGCAAACTGGTATCAAGTCAGGGAAGTGGCACAAGGTGAAACGGCGCGAGAATGAAATGAAAGCATCCGAACTAGCAGTTCTCGGCACGGTGTGGCCTGAGTATGCTTACTGGCTAATGACTGGTCTGGAGCTCCCGGAAGCAGGGCAGATTAGCCCGATAACAAAAAGAGCCTCCGGCTAACCTGGATCCATCCAATCCTATCGATTGAACGATCCTTAAATAGATGGCGCTACCGTTGTTGAGCAGCAAAATACAAGGATGTGATAGGGAAATGATAATTCGCCCAAGGTTTGGGCTTTTGCTGGTTGTTAGATTGGGGAAGCCAAATCACCAAATACGACTGGAGCGTGACCCGCAAGATTCGCTACGCCGGTTTGGTCTGGGCTTTGCCCCTTGATCACCCCCCTTTAATCGGCAGGTCGAAATACACACCATTCCAGAAATTCGCCCCGAATTCCGCCGGTTGTTTGAACATAAACAGCAAATTATGGCACCGACAGCTTAGGTTATCTCGGCTGACGGTATGGGGTTGAGAATAGGGGCAGGCTAAATGGCACATTAACTCCGGGCCTTCCAGGCATTTCATATCCTTTATCGACAGCAAGAAATCCTTGAAACCGGTGGCTCAAACTCAGCTTATAACGGCTGGTATCACCGTCAGGGCTCAAACACCACTGTAGCGATTTCAAACGTATGGCCTTTCTTGTCGAGCAGAAAAACCGTCTTCTTACCTTCTAACGTCGCCGCTGTTGCTATGGCAGAACCGATTAAGGTCGAGAACATCAGCAGCCATGTCGCTACTGTTTGGAGTACCGGAATTATCATCTAGCAGGCTGCTGACCTGCTATCTGCGTTGCCACTACGGTGTCAAAAACAGGTTCAAATCGGTTGTTTATTAGCCATAAACTCCCTCTTTTCTCCTGTTTTTGCCTTGCGTTGACTGCCTCGAAAACAAACATCAACGGCCTGCCAGAAAATCAATCCTCGTAGTGTTCAATCGCCGGGCAGGAACAGATCAAATTCCGATCGCCATACACGTCATCAATACGACCCACGCTTGGCCAGAACTTGTGGGCACCGAGGTTTTTGGTGGGGTATACGGCTTGTTCGCGGCTGTACGGCCGATCCCATTCACCAACGGTGACGACTTCGGCGGTGTGGGGGGCGTGTTTCAGCGGGTTGTTTTCGGCGTCCAGTTGACCCCGTTGGACGGCGTCAATTTCACCTTTGATGGCGATCATAGCGTCGGCAAAGCGGTCGATTTCGGCTTTGGATTCAGACTCGGTCGGTTCGATCATGAAGGTGCCCGCCACTGGGAAAGACATGGTTGGGGCGTGGAAGCCGTAGTCCATCAAGCGCTTGGCAATGTCGACTTCGGTGATGCCGGTTTCGGCTTTGATTGGGCGCAGGTCGACGATGCATTCGTGTGCCACGCGGCCGTTCTGGCCGGAGTACAGAATCGGGTAGTGGTCACTCAGGCGTTTGGCCAGGTAGTTGGCTTTCAGCAGGGCGTTCTGGGTGGCGAGGCGCAGACCGTTGCCGCCCATCAGGGTGATGTACATCCAGCTGATCGGCAGAATGCTGGCAGAGCCGTAGGGGGCAGACGATACCGCGCTGTTGCCTTTGGCTTCGTTGTCTATCGGGCGTACGGCGTGGTTGGCGACAAAGGGAGCCAGTGCGGCGGTGACGCCAATCGGACCCATGCCGGGGCCGCCACCACCGTGGGGAATGGCGAAGGTTTTGTGCAGGTTCATGTGGGATACGTCAGCGCCGATAAAGGCGGGCTGGGTAATGCCGACCTGGGCGTTGAGGTTGGCACCGTCCATGTACACCATGCCGCCGTTGGCGTGAATCAGGTCGCAGATTTCTTTGACACCTTGTTCATAAATGCCGTGGGTCGACGGGTAGGTCAGCATCAGGCAGGAGAGCTGGTCTTTTAATTCTTCGGCCTTGGCTTTGAGGTCGTCGAAGTCAACGTTGCCCTGGGCGTCGCAGTTGGTGACGACCACGCGCATGGAGGCCATCTGGGCAGATGCCGGGTTGGTGCCGTGGGCGGAGCGCGGAATCAGGCAGACGTTGCGGTGACCTTCGCCACGGCTCTCGTGGTATTTCTTGATTGCCAGCAAACCGGCGTATTCGCCTTGTGCGCCGGAGTTCGGCTGCATACAGATGGCGTCGAAGCCGGTGATGGCGCGCAGGTAACCGTCCAGTTCGCCGATCATTGCTTCGTAGCCCTGGGTCTGGGACTTGGGTGCGAATGGGTGGATGTTGGCGAATTCTGGCCAGGTCACCGGGATCATTTCGGTGGTGGCGTTGAGTTTCATGGTGCAGGAACCCAGCGTGATCATGCTGTGGTTCATGGCTAAATCCTTCGACTCCAGACGCTTCAGGTAGCGCAACATGTCGTGCTCGCTGTGGTACTGGTTGAAGGTTGGATGAGTCAGAAAGTTGCTGGTACGTACCAGTTCGGCGGGCACAGAGGTGGAACCTGTGGCAACGATACTGGCGTCGAGGGTGTACACGTCGAGTTTGTGGCTGTCTTTATTGGTACCCAGAATCACGTCGAACAGCTGTTGCACGTCGGCCGTGTTGGTTTTTTCACCCAGAGTGATACCGAGTGTGTCTGTGTCGATGCCTAACGCCTGATCGTCACGCAGGTTGATTTCAGCGGTTTCGGCGCGGGCCAGTACGGCGGCGCGGTCGTTTACTTTAATGGTCAGGGTATCGAACCAGCTGCTGGTGACCAGTTTAATACCGGCGGCTTTGCCAGAGTCTGAAGTCAGACCAGCCGCAAGAATATCGGTCAAACGGTGGATGCGAGCGGCAATGGTCTTCAGACCCGTCGGGCCGTGGTAAACGGCATAGAACGACGACAGGTTGGCCAGTAATACCTGGGCGGTACAGATGTTGGAGTTGGCCTTCTCACGGCGAATATGTTGTTCGCGGGTTTGCAGTGCCATGCGCAGGGCCGGTTTGCCCTGGGCGTCGATGGAGACACCGATAATACGGCCGGGAATCGAGCGTTTGAAGGCGTCGCGGGTGGCAAAGAAGGCGGCATGAGGGCCACCAAAGCCCATAGGTACGCCAAAATGCTGGGCGTTGCCGAGGACAATGTCGGCACCCATCTCACCGGGAGATTTCAGGGTTACCAGAGCCATCAGGTCGGTGGCGATGGCGACCAGGGCGTTGTTGTTGTGCAGGGCGTCGATGATGGCGGTGAAATCACGCACGTCACCGTTTTTACCCGGATATTGGAACAGTGCACCAAATACGTCGGCGCTGGCGGCGGCGTCAGCCGGGCCAACCAGAATGTCCCAACCAAAGGCTTCGGCGCGGGTTTTGACTACGTCGATGGTTTGCGGCAGGCAGTTTTGATCAATAAAGAAGGTGTTGGATTTGTTCTTTTTGACCGAGCGTTTGGCCATCGCCATGGCTTCGGCGGCGGCGCTGCCTTCATCCAGTAGCGAGGCGTTGGCCAGTTCCATGCCGGTCATGTCGATGACCATTTGCTGGAAGTTCAGCAGCGCTTCCAAACGACCTTGGGCGATTTCTGGCTGATATGGCGTGTAGGCGGTGTACCAGCCGGGGTTTTCCAGCACGTTGCGCAGAATGACCGGCGGAATAATGGTGTCGTGGTAGCCGAGGCCAATGTAGCTTTTGAAGACTTTGTTCCGGCTGGCTAAGGTACGCAGATAGTTCAATGCGTCAAATTCTGTCTTGCTGTCGGCAATAGCGAGGAATGGCGCTCGTAAGATATCGGCCGGGACGATTTCGGCCGTCAGCGCGTCGATGGAGTCGGCATTCACCGTAGCTAGCATGGCATCGGCTTCGACGTGGTCAATTCCTGTGCCGTTTGAGGCAATGTGGCGACCTACAAAGGCATCGCGTTGTTCCAGTTGTTGCAGTGACAGAGTGGGTGTCATTGAGAAGGTTACCCTCAGTTTAAAAGCAAAGAACCCCTGAGGAGTCAGAGGTTCGAATGTGTGCTGCTGTGCGGCAGCAGGGTTGCGCGCGGTGTTGCGTCACTTGTACTTGTGACTTGTACTTGTGACTCGGGTGGGGAGAATCAGCCTTCGCAAGCCGCGCTATAGGCATCGGCAGCCATCAGATTTTCCAGGTCGGCGGCATCGGCCAGTTCCATCTTGAAGAACCAGGCTTCACCGTATGGGTCTTCGTTGACTTTTTCCGGAGCATCGACCAGGTCTTCGTTGATGGCGATGATCTTGCCAGCCAGTGGCGCATAGATATCGGAGGCGGCTTTTACTGATTCAACCACGGCGCATTCGGCGTCGGCTTCGAATTCGGCGTCGATTTCTGGCAGCTCAACGAAGACCACATCGCCGAGTGCTTCCTGGGCAAAATCGGTGATGCCGATGGTCACGGTGCCGTCGGCTTCGACACGAATCCATTCATGAGATGCGACGTATTTCAGATCTGCAGGTACATTGGCCATGTTCTTTCTCCAGGCTATTGATGTTGCGGGTGCGCTTGAGAGACCAGCAGCAGACAGGGCCGGGTAATGTCGGGGTATCTGTGTGCTGGTCGGCACGGCAACAGCAGTATGTTAATTCAGGGTTATCGTTGTTGCTGCATTCTACGGCGTCCGGCAGTTGGCTGAAATGCCCCTGCGCGAACGCTACCTACTTAATTGGAACTATTTACTCGTAGACCTTTTTACCGTTACGCACAAAGGGCAACTTAACGACTTTGGCCGCTATCTGTTTGCCACGAATGTCCACCAAGCAGCGATCACCAGTGGCTACCGGCACACGCGCCATGGCGATAGAGCATTCCAGCGTTGGGCTGAAAGTGCCAGAGGTAATCTCGCCGGTTTGTTGCTCGCCGTTACCCAGATCAACGATCACCTTCTGGTGTGAACGCATAATGCCACGGCCTTCCAGTATCAGGCCAACCAGCTTGTTGGGCACGCCTGTGGCTTTTTCGGCTTCTAGCGCGTCGCGGCCAATAAACGGTCGGTCGGTCGGTTCCCAGGCAATGGTCCAGCCCATGTTGGCTTGCAAGGGGCTGACGGTTTCGCTCATGTCGTTGCCGTAGAGGTTCATGCCGGCTTCCAGTCGCAGGGTATCGCGCGCGCCCAGACCACAGGGTTGTACATCGGCTTCCAGCAAAGATTGCCAGAATGCAGCGATTTCTGTTTCTGGCACCATGATTTCCAGACCGTCTTCACCGGTGTAACCGGTACGGGCATAAAACCATTCGGCCTGCCCCCGACCCTGAAAGACTTTCAGGCCGTCAATGGCGCTGGCCGCTTCCGGTTTGACCAGTTTTACCTTGGCAATGGCGTGCGGGCCTTGCACTGCGACCATGGCCAGCTCTGGACGCTCGGTGAGGCTGAGGTTGGAAAAACCGCGCAGGTTTTTCTCCATCCATTCGAGGTCTTTGGATCGCGTCGCCGAGTTCACCACCAAACGGTAACCGCCGTCGGCCTTGTAGACGATCAGGTCGTCAATCACGCCGCCATCCTGGTTCAGCATGCCGCTATACAGCGCCTTGCCTTTTTCCTTCAAACGGGCGACATCGTTGGCCAGCAGTTTTTGCAGGTAATCCGTGGCATCGGAGCCAGCCAGATCAACAATGGTCATGTGTGATACATCAAACATCCCGGCGTGTTCGCGCACCGCCTTGTGTTCAACAATCTGGGAACCATAGTGAATCGGCATTTCCCACCCGGCGAAGTCCACCATCTTGGCGTTGGCTTCCAGGTGTTTGGCATACAAAGCAGTACGTTTGGCCATGGAGCGTCCTGTGTCTGGGTTACCTGAAACGCACTCGGCAGCAGTTGCCGGGGGCGTGAAAAAAAGGGCGGCAAGTATACAGCTTTGTGGTGAGCAGGGCATCTGCTGCAGGGAATTTGTTACGGATTCAGTTTGGTGGTGCTGGTGGTGAGGTTGGTCGGTTCATTCGCTGATGACCTGGTATTCGGCAGGATCGCTCCAATCGTTCCAATCATGAGAATGCCCCTGAGTATGCGAGTCGGTTTTACGATGAGCGTGAGGGTCTGCCAAACTTCTTCGGCACAGCCCTTGCTTGAACCAGATATTGCGTCAATAAGCGGTCATTATGCTGGAATTTACCGATCTTGAAGTTGGTCACTGGATTAGCCGTTACATTTATCCGTTTGCCCGCATCAGTGGCCTGTTTATGGTGATGCCGCTGCTGGGTACTCGTATGGTGCCGACCCAGATCCGGCTACTGTTAGCCGTGGCGACGACGCTGGTTATTGTGCCGGTCTTACCACCTTTGCCGAAGGTGGAGGCGATGTCGGTTGCTGCGTTTGTGATTATTTTGCATCAGCTGCTGATCGGTATTGCGCTTGGTTTTATCGTCGAGATGTTGACGCAGGTATTTGTGTTGGCGGGTCAGTTGATTGCCATGCAAACCGGTCTGGGTATTGCGACCACGGTTGATCCGTCACAAGGTGCGTCGGTGGTGGTGATTTCGCAGTGGCTGCTGTTTATGGTCAGCCTGGTGTTTTTGTCATTGAATGGCCATCTGGTACTGATCGAGGTGCTGGTACAAAGTTTTTACTCGCTCCCCGTTGGTATGTCGAGTTGGTCGGCGGCTGATCTCGGTCGTATTGTGCACTGGAGTGGCTGGATGTTTGCTGCGGCACTGGTGATTGCCTTGCCAGCGCTGGCGGCGTTACTGGTGGTGAATCTGGCCTTCGGGGTGATGACCCGTGCCGCCCCGCAGTTGAATATTTTTGCCTTGGGTTTTCCGGTCACCATGGTGGTTGGTTTGTTTATCTTGTGGCTGACGATGACGGATATGGCACTGTCGTTTCATCGCCATATGGAAGCCTTGTTTGCTTTTGCGCGCACACTGGTGGGAGGCTGAGGTATGGCTGAAGATACTGGTCAGGAGAAAAGCGAAGAACCCACGGCACGAAAGCTCGAAAAAGCCCGTGAGGAAGGCCAGGCGCCACGCTCGAAAGAGTTGAATACCACTGCGGTATTGGTGGTCGGGGCGCTGGGATTGCTGGCGTTGGGGCCGTATATGACCCGTCAGGTGGCCGCTATGGCCCGTTACAGCTTTGAAGTCGGGCGAGCGGATGTGTTTGACAGCAGCCGTATGGCGCATCATTTGATGGCATCGCTGGACAGTGCCGCACTGGCGTTAGCTCCCTGGTTGGCACTGATGCTGGTGGCCGCCATTGCTGGCCCTTTGGGGGTTGGCGGTTGGCTGTTTTCGAGCAAGTCACTGGCCCCGAAGTTAAGTCGTATGAGTCCGCTGGCCGGATTGAAACGTATGTTTTCTGCCAATTCGCTGGTGGAGTTATTCAAGGCCTGGGCCAAGGTGTTGGTGGTCGGTTTTTGTGCCTGGATGGTACTGGGGTACTTCTTTGACGATGCCCTGAGCCTGTTGTCGATGCCGGTTGAAGGAGCGATTCCTGGTGCCGTTCATATTGTGCTTTGGTCGTTTATTCTGATGTGTATGTCCACGGCACTGATTGCGCTGGTCGATGTACCCTGGCAGATCCATAGCCATATCAAAAAGCTGAAGATGAGCCTTCAGGAAATCAAGGACGAATACAAGGACACCGAGGGTAAACCGGAAGTCAAAGGCCGGATTCGACAGCTGCAGCGTGAGGCGGCACAACGACGGATGTTGGCGGATGTGCCAAGTGCAGATGTGGTGATTACTAACCCGACTCACTTTTCTGTGGCGTTAAAATACCAGTCGGATTCGATGACGGCGCCGGTTGTGGTGGCCAAGGGTGCAGACCAGGCGGCGCTAAAAATTCGGGAGATTGCGAAGGAGCATAATGTGCCCCGGATGCAGGCACCACCGCTGGCTCGTGCGTTGTATACCCATGCGCGCATCGGTGATGAAATCCCGGAAGGCCTGTACGTCGCGGTGGCACAGGTGCTGGCGTATATTTATCAGATGGATATGTATGTCAAGGGTCGGGGGCCGAAGCCGGATCGTCATCCAGACATGCCGATTCCTCGGGACTTGCGGGTTGACCCGGAGCGTCCGCTTAACGATTGACCATCTCTACCGAGATAATCTGTTCGATGGGAAATACCGGTGGGCCGTACTGGTTGTAGATGGCAACGTCGGTTGCGTCGCGGCCATAGCCGGTGGCAACGTAAGCGCCCTTGCGGCCGTATTGGGTGGCATCAAAGATGTACCAGCGGTCACCGACATAGGCTTCGAACCAGGCGTGTAAATCCATCGGTTGCAGGTCGTACAGATAACCCACTACCTGACGGGCAGGAATACTCAGTGCCCGGCATAGGGCAATACAGAGGTGAGACAGATCACGGCAGACACCGGATTGACGCAGGTTGATTTCAATCGCTGAGACTGGCGAAGGACTGGTGCCGGGTTCGTAACGAATATTGCGGCGCACCCAGTCTTCGATGGCTGCCACCTGATCGTAACCGGGCAAATAGCCTTGGGTGATTTCACTGGCAAGCAGGTAAAAGCGGTCGGATTCACAATAGCGGCTGGGCAGCAGGTAGGTGAGGACATCCGATGGCAGGTTCTGGATTTCGACGAAAGGAGTCCCTGGGGCTTCTTCGACATGTTCGAGCGTCATCACGTCGGCTGAACAATACAGCGCGAAGGGGCCAGGGGGCGCGATCAGGCGTTGGCAGTCGTTGCCATAGAAGTCCTTGAACTCTATGACTGGCACACTGGGGAGCACTTCATATTCTTCCCGTGCAACCCATTGTTGGGAGCCTCGGCGGGCGCGCAACATAAGAATAAAAGGTGTGGGCACAGAAATTTCAAACGAAAATTCACAACTGGTGCTGATCCACATTCGCGCTTTTCCTGGCCGATGATCGAAGGCGCAACTATAGGACCAGAAGCCGGATACGCCTAGCTCTATCAGCTGATTTTCTGGACGGAGTGGGTAATTGTAGGGCTTCAGTGCCTGAGTATCTTGACCTCGAATCCGGCTTCACTGAGGATATAGGCCGCTGCTTCTGCGCGACCTTCTCCCAGTACAACGTAAATAAAATCACGGTTGAAGTTATCCATCTGGCTACGCAGTTGCGCCAGAGGCACATTGCGTGCGCGTGCAACCGGTGCCATGGCGGCTTCCTGTTGGGTACGGACATCGAGCTGGATGACGCCGGTATCGCTGTTTTCGATCAGCTCGTCGAGCTGTTGGGGGTCGACGTATTCCAGTACCGGTGTTTTTAACAGGGTATCAAAATCGTTTTTGCTGAGTACCATGACGATGCCGTTACTGCTCATGGTAATCGTGGCACTGCGGGGCAGGCTGCTGATCAGGGAGTCTTCGCCGAAGAGCGCACCATTACTCAGTGCTGCCAGGGTTTCTTCCTGCTTGCCGTTGCGCCGTGTGACAACGGCTTTCCCTTGTTTGATGACATAGCATTCGTTGCCTTCATCGCCTTCCTGGATCAGCACGTCGCCCAGAGTGACTTCGCGCTCCTCAAAACGGGAGAGTAATTGCTGGATATTGCCTGGCGGAATGCGATTAAACAGCTCTGAGGTTAACAGGGCTTCAAGCCAGTCTGTTTCTTCATCGGACTCAAGCGAGCGGGCTACTTCGACCCAGGTACTGATCAGTTCAAGGTAGCGTCTGGGCAGGCTGGCAATCAGACAGTCACTGACTGCAACAGCAGAATATTTGTGAATGGGATGGGTGGCATCCAGGGCGAGAAAGTTGCCTTCGTCCTCACCATTAAGCTGAGTCACTTCAAAGTGATCGTTGACCAGGTCGATGGCACCCTCCAGCAAATAATGGCAGCGGTCATCTTGCTGCCCCCGTTTGAACAGCACGCCACGTTGAGCCAGACGAACCGGTGCAAAGTGCGGCAGCAATTCCTGGAGGGCATTTTCAGACAGATCTTCAAAGGGAATAAATTGCTGGAGTCGTGCTGCGTTGATCATGCCGTTCTGACCGGGTTGTGAATAGACTGGATGAGTGTTGCCATTATCGTTTCAGTACTTTCAGTGTTGGTGCGAGTGTTGCTGCGACAATTAACGTGCATGTAAAAGACTATAGCAAAGGGCCTGCCATGTTGCTTGAGATGTATCACATCTCTGTGGCTGCGCTGTCGTTTGTGGGCGGTCGCGACTTTGCCTGGTTCAGCGATTGGCTTTGGGATACACCGGCAGTAATGGCAAAACGCATGGCTTCCTCAAAAGACCAGTCGACTTGGGTCAGCTGTGCTTTGGGCAGGAACAGGGTATAACCACCCACCATGTAGCTCATGGGCAGATAAACAGCCACGAGAGGCTGTTCAGGGCGGGTTTGTTGTACTACGGCGGGGACGTTCTGATTGGTGATAAAGCCGACCAATGTCCCTTGTCCGGGCATATCAACCAATACCACCGGTTGGGGTTGTTTTTTCTGGCCATCAAACATCACGGTAAAATCCTTCACTGCACCGTACAGGGTTTTGACGACAGGGAAGCGTAGCAGGGTGTCTTCGAGGTAGGTGTGTAACCAGTTGATAGGGTTGAACTGGATCAGCAATCCGACCACAAACAGACTGACCAGCATGACGATCAGACCGAAACCGGGGATGCCGGAACTGGCACTGTCGATCTCCAGACCGGTCCAGGACAGTAGTTCGAGACCGATATTGTCGAGCCATAGCAGTGTCGACCACAACAGCCAGGCAGTGATCACCAGCGGCAGGACGACGACAGATCCTTTTAACAGTACTCGGGCCAGATACGGCATGGGGTTTCCTTGGTAGCAGAGCCGGATCAGTTGTCCGGTTTCAGGTTGTTAAGCTCTTTTCGCAGTGATCGGATTTCCAGCATCAGGTCATCCAGTGTGGCCTTGCCCTCTGCTTGATCCTGTGCTTCGCGTTCGCGTGCATGCTCATCCTCCAGCACATTGACCACGATACCAATGACCATGTTCAAAAAGGCGAAGGTGGTCAGAAAGATAAAGCTGAGGTAGTAGATCCAGGACAGTGGGTAAACCGCCATGGTTTCGTACATAACGTCGGTCCAGTCTTCGAAGGTCATGACGCGGAACAAGGTCAGCATACCAATCGAAATATCACCCCACAGATCCGGGTTAATATGGGCAAAAAAGGTAGCTCCCACTGCTGCGTAGATGTAGAAAATAATAAACATCAGCAATACCACGTAGCCCAATTGCGGCATGGCCCGTAGCAGGGAATTCAGCAGCATGCGCAGTTCCGGAATGATCGATACCATCCGCAGTACCCGGAATATTCTTACCAGTCGTCCGACCAGAGCCAACTCACTGTTTTCGATTGGAATCAGGCTGACCACGACCACCAGGGTGTCGAATATATTCCAGCCGCTATAGAAAAAACGTCGTTTGTCCGGGGCGGCAAAAAAGCGAACGGTGATCTCAAACAGGAAAAGCAGGGTGATGCCGATGTCGAGCCACTGAATGAGCAAAATCAGCGTATCGGGGATTGGATAGGTGCGGGCACCAATCAGCAGGGCTGAGATGATGATGACGGAGACAACCAGCCATTCAAAGGTCTTGTTGTCACGCAGTTGTTGGGAAGCCAGTTGAAGTTTCTGAATATTCATGACGATGGGTAATCAGCCAATGTGGGCGTAGGAATGGGTTTGTTGTATCGATTAACCGTTTGGTACGCAGACGTGTCGGTGATCAGCTCTGCTGCGCGGTTATCTGTTCGCGACCGGGCTCTGGAGGCGCATTCCGACAAACGGTCAAGTCGGCTGGGTAAGCTGGATAGTAGCGTTTTTTCAGCCATCTCCCTATCGACTTTTTTATCCTGAGTGGGCTTGTTGGGCGCATAACGGATGGACTGTGTGGATAAATTCATGTTGATCAAACTATTGGTTAGTTAGTGGTCACTTCTCATGCGAAAACAATCTAGGTTGTGTCAATATGTTACAGAACCTTAGAAGTTACTTTAAGTAATGCTTCCACCGCTCGGTTCCTTTGAAATATTTTGATTATGACTTTTTCTCGTCCTGCCATAAAAGCCCCTAAGTGCTTGTGATTTAAAGCAAATTTCATCTTTCCACGTGATCTGTCAGCTTGCAATGACACCGGCCTGTTTTTATAGTGTCTCAAAGTGTCGAATTGTGGCGAATCGGGTCGCAAAAGTGGGAAATAGTAGGAAATAATTTATTCTGGAAGGCTATAGTCTGATTGCCCTGAGTTGACATTCATGATCACGAAATACACCGAGGCCCCTGTGCTGATCAACACCACTGAAATCTGCCAACCGTGATGGATTAACCTGTCATGTTTCGCGGAATGCACCACATCAATCTGGATGCCAAAGGTCGTCTGGCGATACCTGCAAAAGTGCGGGAAATGCTGGAGGGTGCGAGTGTGTCTGCGTTGGTGGTGACTGTGGATAGCCAGGATCGTTGCCTGATGGTTTACCCGCTCGAAGAGTGGATCAAGATTGAAGCCAAGCTGAATCAGCTGCCCACACTGAATCCTGCCAGCAAACAACTGAAGCGCCTGCTGCAAGGCTATGCCACCGAGTGTGAAACCGATGGCAGTGGCCGGGTATTGATCAGTCCTGCCTGCCGCGAGTACGCCGGGCTGGTTAAAGAATGTGTGTTGATGGGTCAGGGCAACAAGCTGGAGCTCTGGGACAAGGCTCGTTGGGATGGTCAGCTGGATGACTACCTGGAACAACCCATGTCGCTGGAAAATCTTCCCGACGAACTCAAGAGTCTGTCTATATGAATCTGCAAGAGCTGGCCCACGCAACCGTGTTGCTGGAACCGACCGTTACCGGTTGCCTGAATGATCCGTCCGGGGTCTACATCGATGGCACGTTTGGTCGTGGCGGACACAGTCGTTTGTTGTTGTCACAGCTGGCTGCTGATGGTCGTTTGTATGGTTTCGACAAGGATCCGCGCGCCATTGAAACCGGCGAGCAGCTGCATCAGGAAGACGCGCGCTTCGAAGTGGTTCAAGCGTCTTTTGCTGATATGAAGCAGGAAATGGCCGCCCGTGGCATTGCACGTATCAACGGTATTTTGCTGGATCTGGGGGTGTCGTCGCCACAGCTGGATGATCCAGAGCGCGGTTTCAGCTTTATGCGTGATGGCCCGCTGGATATGCGTATGAACCCGGATGCGGGCTTGTCGGCCGCTGAGTGGGTGGCAACCACCGATGAAAATGACATTGTCCGGGTGCTGAAAGAATACGGTGAAGAGCGTTTTGCCAAACGTATGGCTCGCGCCATCGTGACCACCCGTGCCACCACTCCGATCACCCGTACCTTGCAGCTGGCGGAGCTGATCAAGGAAGCCAATCCAGCTTGGGAGCGCCACAAGCATCCGGCGACCCGTGCTTTCCAGGCGATCCGGATTGCGGTGAATAATGAGCTGGGTGATCTGGAACGGGTGCTGAATGAGAGTGTGGATTTTCTGGTGCCGGGGGGGCGGCTGGCGGTGATCAGCTTTCACTCGCTGGAAGATCGTATGGTAAAGCGGTTTATCCGGGCTCAGGAGAAGGGGCGCGATTTGCCTCCCGGTCTCCCTGTGCTGGAAGCGGATTTAGGCAAAACCATGAAACGTATCGGCAAGGCCATCATGCCGGACGATGATGAAGTTCGCAGTAATGCCCGCGCTCGCAGCGCGGTGTTGCGTATCGCCGAGCGCTTGCCATGAATCTGGCTGTCGTGCTGGTTTGGCTGGTTTGGCTGGTAGTGGTGGTGTCGGCTCTGGTGCAAATCGGAGTCAGTCACGGTCATCGTCAGCTGGTTCAGCAATGGCAGACGCTCGAAAAACACAGTGACGCTTTGCAGCAGGAACAGACACAACTGGTGCTGGAACTGGCGGCATTAACCAGCTACTCCCGGATCGATCAGCGTGCACGACGTGAACTTAATATGATTGAACCACAACAGGTCAGGATTCTTTCTCAATGACAGCCTCACAGCATGATCATTCAGCTCAGGGCATTACCCGCTGGCGCTTTGTACTGGTGCTGATGGTGATGGTTGCGCTGTTGTTGCTGATTCTGGTGCGGCTGATCTCGTTACATACGGTGGATCAGCCTTTTCTGTTTGAAGAAGGTGAAAAACGCATTGTCCGCGCTCAGGTTCAACCGGCGCGGCGCGGCATGATCACTGACCGCTTCGGCAAGCCGCTGGCCGTCAGCACGGCAGTGACGGACATCAGTCTTAATCCTCAGGTGTTTGACCTTGACCAAGTGGCGTCATTGGCCAAGGTGTTGGGGATTTCTGCCAATCGGCTGACGCAGCAAATCACTGCTGCCCGCCAGCGTGGGCGCGGTTTCTTTTATGTCGATCGGCAGGTGCAACCGGCCCAGGCCGATCAGGTTGTGGCTTTGGGACTGGAGGGTTTGCAGTTCGAAAGTCGTTTTCGACGTTATTATCCTGCCGCTGAGGTGACCGCTCATGTGGTCGGTATCGTGGATATTGATGGCAACGGCCAGGAGGGTCTGGAGCTGGCCTATAACGATTACCTGACGGGTACGGGTGGACGCCGTACTGTGATTCGTGATCGCTATGGCCGTGTGGTCAAGCAGTTAGCGGTGGAGTCCGTGGCTCAGCCGGGTCATGACTTGCGCCTGACCATTGACCTGCGTTTGCAATATCTGGCGTATCGCGAGCTGATGGCCGCTGTACGCCAGCATCATGCGGCTTCTGGTAGTGCGGTGTTGCTGGATGCTCATAATGGTGAAGTTCTGGCGATGGTGAACCAGCCTTCCTACAATCCCAATAATCGGGCCGGATTGAAACCAGCGTATATGCGTAATCGGGCGCTGGCCGATGTACTGGAGCCAGGGTCGACCATGAAGCCCTTTACCGTGGCAGCAGCGCTGGATTCCGGGCGCTATACCCCGAGCACGCTGGTCGATACCAGTCCGGGCTATTTGCGGGTTAAAAACAAAACTATCCGCGATCATCGCGATTATGGCGTTCTGGATGTGACCGGCGTGATTACCAAATCCAGTAACGTGGGTGTGACCCTGATCTCGGCGGATCTGGGGGCGGAAACCGTGTTCAAAATCATGAGTGCCGCCGGTCTTGGGCAGGCTACTGGCTTGGGCTTTCCCGGTGAGAGTGTCGGTATTTTACCCTACCCCGAACAGATGGATGACCTGCGTCTGGCGACGGTGTCGTACGGTTACGGCATGGCGGTTTCGCCATTGCAGCTGGCGCAATCCTATACCAGTTTTACCCAGCATGGTTGCCGTTTGAACGCGACGTTGTTACTGGACAGTGAGTCACGTCCAGACTGTCAGCGGGTGATGTCCGACAAGGTCGCCCGCCAGGTGTTGGATATTCTCGAAACCGTCACCTCCGACCTCGGTACTGGACGGCGTGCCCGCGTTGCCGGTTACCGGGTGGGCGGCAAAACAGGGACAGCGCACAAGGTCGGCGAAAACGGCTATGAAGATGCGACTTATAACGCAGTCTTTGCCGGTATCGCACCTCTCACCGATCCTGATCTGGTGCTGGTGGTGGCGATTGATGAACCACAAGGGCGTGAGTATTACGGGGGCGAAGTCGCTGCGCCGGTGTTTTCGCGCATTATGGAGCAGGCACTGCGTTTACGTCAGATTGCACCGGACGATTCGACAGCGGCTTCCCTGATTGTTGCCGGAGGCCCGAAATGAAGCTTTCCCAATTGCTGCAGGATGATCTGTTTGTTCCACCGGAGTGGGATCGTGAATTTGCCGAAGTGGTAACGGACAGCCGGGATGTGCAACCAGGAGACCTGTTTGTCGCTCGAGGCGGTGCTGCCAGTCACGGTGCAGAATATATCAATGCTGCCATCCAGAAAGGTGCGGTGGCTGTTTTGCAGGAAGCGGATAGCGGATTTCGCTGTGAATTCGGTCAGACCGCAGTGCCGGTTTTTTCTGCTCCTGTGGTGTCTGCCCGCTTAGCAGCATGGCTTTATCGACGTTATCAGCAGGTTTGTCATTTGCCTGTGTTCGCGGTGACGGGCACCAATGGCAAGAGTTCGTGCGTGTCGTATCTGGCACAGCTTTCCCAGGCACTGGGCAAGCCTTGTGGTGTGTTGGGGACGCTGGGTAATGGGCTTTGGCCTGAGTTGGCGTCAACTCGTAATACAACACCGGATTTGTCGGTGGTGTTGCGGACATTGGCTCAGGTGGCTGAACAGGGCGGCTGTCGTGCAGCGATGGAAGTGTCTTCTCACGGCTTGGATCAGGGGCGCGTGGCAGGGATGAGCTTTGAAGGCGCATTACTGACCAATCTGACCCAGGATCATCTCGATTATCACGGCGATATGGAAAGCTACTACCAGGCCAAGCGTCGACTGTTGCTGGATTACCATACCGGTTTTGTACTGATTAATCGTGATTGTCCTTATGGCCAGCGGTTGCTGGCAGACACCGAAATACAGGGGCAGCGGTACAGTTATGGCCTGGTGACGGACGAAGTCATTACTGGCGATGCTGTGCAGGGTTATGCCGAGGGCAATGTTCAACATATCGGTTATCGCATACTGGCTCTGGACAGTACGGGTATCAGCGCGGAGTTGATTACCCCCTGGGGACAGTGCTGCTTGCAGTTACCGTTGCTGGGAGCATTCAATCTGGCGAATGCCGTCGCGGCGATTGCTATGTTGGCTGCTGCTGGAGAGTCATTGGCGTTGCTGGTCGACGCCGCCGCACAGTTGCAGCCGGTTGCCGGGCGGATGGAAGTATATCGGCCATCCTGCGGCGATGGCCCGACGGTCATTGTGGATTTTGCCCATACACCGGATGCGCTGGTGAGCGTGTTGTCATCCTTGTTGCCCTGGCAGCAGCCGTTGACGCTGGTGTTTGGTTGTGGCGGTGATCGAGATCGGAGCAAGCGCCCGCAGATGCTGGCGGCAGCGATGAAATATGCGGATTCAGTCTGGCTCACTGACGACAATCCACGTTCTGAAGACCCACAACAGATTTTTGCCGATACGATGACCGCTCCGGGTGCCCGCGAGGCTGGTATTCATCTCGAACACGATCGTGCCCAGGCGATTCAACAGGCACTTGCGCAAGCATCCTCTCGTCGTGGCGGGCTGGTTAGTAGTGGTGGTCTGGTGGTGATTGCGGGCAAAGGGCATGAAACCTGGCAGGAAATTGCCGGTGTCAAACATCCCTACAGCGATGCGGCGGTGCTGGCGACGCTGGGTTATGAGACTCGTCGTGGATCTCATGGTGGATATCAGAGTGGAGGTCGTCATGCTGTTTGATTTTACCCTGAGTCAGGTGGCCTCTTTACTGGGGCTGGCCCAACCCTCGCGGGATGTACGTTGTACTGGCATCTCGACCGACACACGCCAGATTCAGCCAGGTGACTTGTATGTCGCACTTCGGGGCGAACACTTTAATGGTAACGATTTTGCCACACAGGCGCTGGCCGCCGGAGCGGTTGCGGTGCTGTTGGATCAGCTGCCTGCCACTGAGCCGGATGGCCCCTGGCTGGTATGTGACGATGGCTTGTTGGCTTATGGCTTGATCGCTGGCTGGCAACGAGACGCTTTCGCTGGCCCGATCGTTGCGATTACCGGCAGCGCCGGAAAAACCACCACCAAGCAATTGATGGCGAAGGTGCTGGAGCAGCAATTTACTACCTGGATGACGCCGGGAAATCTGAACAATCATATCGGTGTGCCCAAAACCCTGTTGGCGCTGCAATCAGAGCATGAAGCTGCCGTTGTTGAGTTGGGAGCCAGTGGTCCCGGCGAAATTCGTTACACCGCCTGCCTGGTCAAGCCCGTGGTTGGGATTATTACCAATGCCAGCGCTGCGCATCTGGAAGGTTTCGGCTCGCTGGCTGGCGTCGTACAAACCAAGGGTGAATTGATTGATTGCGTTGACGCTGAAGGCATTGTGGTGTTGAACGCGGACGACCCGGCCTATGAGCACTGGCAAGCACGGGCCAGACACAAACAGGTGATTACGTTTGGCCTGTCGGCAACGGCGGATCTGTATGCAGAAGACCTGCAAATCCGTGTTGATGGCAGCGATTTTACGGTGTGTTGCCGTGGTCAGAGTTGGTCCCAGCCGGTGCAGCTGGCCTTTCCAGGACGCCACAATATTGCCAATGCGCTGGCGGTGTTTGCGGCAGCGCTGGGCCTTGGTATGTCCCCTGATATTGTGGCCAAAGGTCTGGAGGCCGCAGCCCCTGTGGCCGGGCGTATGAAAACACTGGTTGGCGAAGGGGGCGCTCGGATTATTGACGACAGCTACAACGCCAACCCGGCTTCCATTCGGGCAGCGATTGATGTAATAAGCCTCGCGCCCTGTGCCTGGTTGGTATTGGGCGATATGGCGGAACTGGGCGAGGGAGCCGAACAAGCGCACAGCGACATGGGTCGTTATGCCAAACAACAGGGAGTCTCGGCACTGGTTGCGACCGGGCCGTTGAGCCGCGCCACCGTGACGGCATTTGGCGAGCAGGGGTATTGGTTGCCTGATCGTGATGCTGTGGTGGCGTTTATAAAACAAAAAATGCCCGATCAGGCGACGATTCTGATCAAGGGTTCGCGCAGCGCCGGGATGGATCAGGTGGTTCGGGCGTTGCAACTGCATTCAGGGGAATAGGGTTTATGTTGTTGTGGCTGGGTGAATGGCTGACGCAGTGGCACTCGGGTTTTGGTGTCGTGGGTTATTTGTCGTTAAGGAGCATCTTTGCAGTGATTACTGCGTTGGTGGTGTCCATGGTGCTCGGGCCGGTTGTTATTCGCAAATTACGCGAATACCAGATTGGTCAGGCGATCCGTGACGTGGGGCCGAAGTCGCATCTGAGCAAGGCGGGGACACCTACCATGGGCGGGGTATTGATTCTGGTATCGATCGCGCTCAGTACGCTGTTATGGGGCAACCTGGAAAATCGTTTCGTCTGGGTTGTACTGTTGGTAACGCTGCTGTTTGGTGCTATCGGCTGGGTGGATGACTACCGCAAGGTGGTCGAGAAAAACTCTCGAGGCCTGCCCGGCCGCTGGAAATATTTCTGGCAATCGGTATTTGGTCTGCTGGCGGCGGCCTATCTGTATTACAGCGCCCAGAGCCCGCAGGAAACCCAGTTTGTGGTGCCTTTTTTCAAGGACATCATGCCGCAATTGGGGTTGATGTTTGTACTGCTAAGCTACTTTGTCATCGTTGGTTCCAGTAATGCTGTGAACCTGACGGATGGTCTGGATGGTCTGGCGATTATGCCGACGGTGATGGTCAGCGCCGCCCTGGGGGTATGTGCTTACCTCGCTGGCAACGTCAACTACGCCAACTATTTGCATATTCCTTATATCGCGGGTGCCGGTGAACTGGTGGTGTTTTGTGGTGCCATGGTGGGGGCCGGGATTGGTTTCCTCTGGTTTAACACCTATCCGGCACAAGTGTTCATGGGCGATGTCGGTTCCCTGGCACTGGGCGCTGCGCTCGGCATTGTGGCAGTGATTATCCGGATGGAAGTGGTGCTGTTTATTATGGGTGGCATTTTTGTGGCCGAAACCCTGTCGGTGATCCTGCAGGTAGCGTCGTTCAAAATGACGGGTAAACGCATTTTCCGCATGGCGCCGCTGCACCACCATTTTGAATTGAAAGGTTGGCCAGAACCACGCGTGATTGTGCGCTTCTGGATTGTCACCATTATTCTTGTGCTGGCCGGGTTGGCCACACTGAAAATTCGTTAACGGGCTGTATTTATGACGCTGGCAAAGGCACACATCAAACGTATGATCGTCGGACTGGGCGTTTCCGGTCAGGCGACGGCACGTTATTGCCAGCGCATGGGCTGGGCGTTTGATCTGTGCGACAGCCGTGATGCTTTGCCTGCTGTAGACAGTCTGAAAGCGCAATTTCCCAAGGCCAATATCCGTCTCGGGGCTTTGGATGGTGAGTTGTTGGCTGATTATCACCAGATTATTGTCAGCCCTGGGGTGGCACTGTCGGAACCGGCGTTACAACAGGCGCTGAGTGAACAGGTTGAAGTTATCGGTGACGTCGAGCTGTTCGCCCGCCATAACCATACGCCAGTCATCGCCATCACTGGCTCCAACGGTAAAAGTACCGTCACCACTCTGGTGCGGGATATTCTGGTTGATGCCGGTATGACCGCCGTGATGGGCGGCAATATCGGTGTGCCGGTACTGGATTTGCTGGATGGGCCACAACCGGACGTTTATGTGCTGGAGTTGTCGAGTTTCCAGCTGGAAACCACTTCCAGTCTGAAGGCTCGGGTGGCCACCATTCTGAACCTGAGCGAAGACCATCTGGATCGTTATCAGGGTATGGCGGACTACGGGTTGGCCAAACAGCGTATTTTTATCGGCTGTGAGCTGGCGGTGGTCAATCGTGATGATGATGCCAGCAGCCCTCATGATGAAATCGCTGAAGAAGCCGGTTTTACCCTGAATGCCCCTGCAGACGATGATTTTGGACTGCAGCCAGGTGAGCGTAACGGCATTGCCGGTGATTGGGTGGTACGCGCCGGCATGAAACTGGTGCACAGCTCGGAGTTGAAAATCCGTGGCCGCCACAATCTGGCCAATGTGATGGCTGCGCTGGCGCTGGTCGAAACCGTGGGTGTGAGTCCCGCTCAGGCTCGCACTACGCTGTGTCGCTTTGCCGGTCTGGCGCATCGCTGTGAATGGGTCGGAGAGCATGACGGTGTTGCGTTTATCAACGACTCCAAAGGCACCAATGTGGGTTCAACCCTGGCGGCTATTCAGGGATTGGCTGGCCAGGGCCTTGCTGGCGAAGCTGGATCAATCTGGTTATTGGCGGGTGGCGATGGTAAAGGACAGGATTTTCAACCTTTGACTGACGCCTGCCAGACCGGTATCGCTGGCGTGTGTTGTTTTGGCAAAGATGGCGGATCACTGGCCACAGCGCTGGCTGCAACTTGTCCGGCCTACCATTTTCCGGATCTGTTTGAAGCCTTTACGTTTGCTGCCCGTAATGCCAGTGCGGGAGACATTGTGCTGTTGTCACCGGCCTGTGCCAGTCTGGATCAGTTTCCCAATTACATGGAACGCGGTCGACGTTTCTGCGAGCTGGTCGGGAGATTGGTGGATGTTTGAGAATCTGCGCTGGCAAGCTCGCGATCAGCATTTTATTCCCTGGTTGCTACTGATGGTACTGGGCTGGGTGATGGTGGCTTCAGCATCGACTGGTATTGGTGAAAAGCTGACGGGTAATGCCGCGTATTTTGCTATTCGCCACGGTGTATATCTGATGCTGGGTGTGGCCGCGCTGTATATCGCCAGTCAGATCAGTCTGGAGCGCTGGCGTCAGTTCGAGTTGCCGATGCTGGCGCTGGGTTTTGTCGGACTGTGTCTGGTGCTGGTGCCGGGGGTTGGCCATGAGGTGAATGGCAGTCGTCGCTGGTTGAACTTTGTTTTGTTCAAGTTGCAGGCATCGGAACTGGCCAAGCTGGCCGCCATTTTTTATGTGTCCGGCTATTTGGTGCGCCGCTTGCCGGAAGTGCGTGAACGTTTCTGGGGCTTTATCAAACCCTTGTTTGTACTGGTCATCATGGTGCTGTTACTGCTGATGGAACCGGATTTTGGTGCCGCTGTTGTTTTGTTGGGCGCGGCGATGATTCAGCTGTTTCTGGGGGGCGTTAAGGCCGGACAGTATTTCTTGTTGATGATCGGTACCGGGGTTTTGTCGGTTATAGCGCTGACATCAGAAGAATGGCGAGTGGCACGATTGATGGCGTATCTCGACCCCTGGGCACCCGAACATGTGTACGGTACCGGATATCAGCTTACCCAGTCACTGATTGCATTTGGCCGTGGCGAGTGGTTCGGGGTGGGGTTGGGAGAAAGCGTGCAGAAACTGTTTTACCTGCCAGAAGCCCATACCGACTTTGTGTTCGCTATTTGGGCTGAAGAAACCGGATTATTTGGTGGTTTGGTGGCGATTGCATTACTGACGTTTCTGGTAGCGCGAATCTGGCAAACCGTGTGGATTGCACAACAACGCGGCTTGCTTTATGGCGCCTATATTGCGGCGGGTATTGGATCGTTACTGGCGCTGCAAATTGTGATTAACCTGGGCGTGAATATCGGCTTGTTACCGACCAAGGGGCTGACCTTGCCATTTTTCAGCTACGGCGGCAGCAGCCTGGTGTTGGCCTGTGCCATGATCGGTATTGTGATGCGGGTGAAGTATGAAGCGATGCTGTTGCCTGAGCCGGAACAGCACGACGACGGAGGTGAGCAATGAGTCCATCAACGTCAACAGTCAAACCGGCAACCAGAAAAGTCGCCCTGATTATGGCTGCCGGTACTGGTGGCCATGTTTTTCCGGCCCTGGCCGTTGCCCATGCGCTGGTGGCCCAGGGGTATGATATTCACTGGCTCGGGACACCGTATGGCATGGAACAAAATCTTGTTCCGGCGGCTGGCTATCCCCTGCATGCGGTGAATATTCGTGGGCTACGTGGCAAGGGAATCAAAGGCCTGATCTTGGCACCCTGGCGCATTGCTCTGGCGACCTGGCAATCGCTGGCGGTTATTCGGGCTATCAAGGCCGATATTGTGGTGGGGTTTGGTGGTTATATTGCTGGCCCGGGTGGAGTGGCGGCGCGTCTCGCGGGGGTGCCACTGCTGATTCACGAACAGAATGCCATTGCCGGCATGACCAATCGCTGGCTCAACCGGATTGCACATTTAAGCCTGCAGGCATTTCCTGGCGCTTTGTCCGGAGCCGTGACGGTGGGGAATCCGGTACGACGCGAACTGGAAGAATTACCGGTGCGAGCGGTGCCACTCTCTGGCCCGTTAAATGTGCTGGTTGTGGGTGGCAGTCTCGGTGCCGCCGCGCTGAACGATGCGGTACTGGCTTGTTGGCAAGGGCTGGCGGTGGATCAGCGGCCAGATTTGCGCCATCAGGTGGGCAAACGGGATTACGAGCGGATGTTGGCGGCTTATGAAGCCAGTAACGTGGTCGCCGAGGTTTCCGCATTTATTGATGATATGGCAGCAGCCTATGGTTGGGCAGATCTGATGATTTGCCGCTCTGGTGCGCTGACCGTGTCCGAAATCGCCGCCGTAGGCAAGGCGGCCATCTTTGTACCATTCCCCTATGCGGTTGATGATCATCAAACGGTCAATGCCGGTTATCTGGCCGATGCCGGTGCCGCGCTGATTCGTCAACAAAAGGATCTGACGCCAGAGTGGCTGCAACAAACACTTGGCCTGCTGAATCAGGATCGTAGCCGGTTACAGACTATGGCCGATCAGAGTCGTGCCCAGGCCCGACCGGATGCAACCGCTCTGGCCGTTGAACAGATTATGAGGAAAACACGTGATTGATGCGTCTGCAGAACCGACGCTGGCAAATGGTCAGCTGGCACATTTGATTCCCGAGATGCGACGTATTCGCTGCATCCATTTTGTCGGTATTGGTGGCACCGGGATGTGCGGTATTGCGGAGGTGCTGCTGAATCAGGGATATGCTATTACCGGCTCGGATATTCGCGCATCGGCGGTTACCCGTCGTTTGCAGAACCTGGGTGTCACACTGTTTATCGGCCACGAGGCAGAAAATATTGCGACTGCCGATGTCGTGGTGGTGTCTTCTGCGATCGATACCCGCAATCCGGAAGTGGCTGCGGCGCTGGAACAGCGTAAACCGGTGGTGCGTCGGGCCGAAATGCTGGCGGAGCTGATGCGTTTCCGCCATGGCGTTGCAGTGGCTGGAACCCATGGCAAGACCACCACCACCAGTTTGTTGACCAGTATTTTTGCCGAAGCCGGGCTGGATCCGACGTTTGTCATTGGCGGCAAGCTGAACAGCGCCGGGGCCAACGCCCGTTTGGGTGCCAGTCGTTATCTGATTGCAGAAGCGGACGAAAGTGATGCCAGCTTCCTGCACTTGCAACCGATGGTCTCGATTGTTACCAATATTGATGCTGACCATATGTCGACCTACGGTGGTGACTTTGAACGGCTGAAGCAGACCTTTATCGAGTTTCTGCACAATTTGCCATTTTATGGTCTGGCGGTCGTCTGTATCGATGACGACACCGTGCGTTCGATTCTTCCTGATATTTCACGGCAAACCGTGACCTACGGCTTTTCCGGCGATGCCGATTACCGCGCCATCAATGTTGTGCAGCAGGGGATGTTCACCGAATTTACCCTGGTGCGTCCCGGAGATCGACCGCCGCTTAATATTCGCATGAGAATGCCGGGTCGACATAATGTACTGAATGCGCTGGCGACAGTTGCGGTCGCGGATGAAGAAGGTGTCGCGGATGACGCCATTCGCTCAGCGCTGGAAAAATTTGCCGGGGTTGGCCGGCGCTTTCAAGTGTGCGGAGAATTCCCATTGGCTGGTGGCAACGTGATGATGGTGGATGATTATGGCCACCATCCTCGTGAACTGGAAGTGACTATTGAAGCCATTCGCAAGGGCTTTCCTGAGCGCCGGCTGGTGATGTTGTTCCAGCCGCATCGTTTCAGTCGTACCCGCGACCTGTATGAAGATTTTGTCAAAGTGTTATCGACGGCCGATGTCCTACTGCTGATGGATGTCTACCCGGCAGGAGAAAAAGCGATTGCCGGTGCCGATGGTCGCTCACTGTGCGGCAGTATTCGCCAGCGCGGCGAAGTAGACCCGGTATTTATCGAACGTGGCGAATCCCTCGAAGGATTGTTGACGGGAGTACTCAAAGCCGGTGACCTGCTGCTGACTCAGGGGGCTGGCGATATTGGCTCATTGGCTGTTCAGCTGGCGGAGCAGTTGCCGGGTTGGCTGCAGCCCCTCAATAGCATTATTGAAGAGGGGAGTCGCTGATGGCGGATGACATCGGTTTTGGTCGTGTTGCGGTACTAATGGGCGGGGTTTCTGCCGAACGGCCCGTATCGCTGCGCAGTGGTCAGGCGGTACTGGAAGCCTTGATTGCAGAAGGAGTGGATGCCGTTGGGGTTGATGTACAAGACGATATCGCTGCTCGTCTGGCCCGCGAACATTTTGATATGGCTTTTATCGCCTTGCATGGTCGGGGTGGCGAGGATGGCACCATTCAGGGATTGCTGGAGTGGTTGAAAATACCCTACACCGGCAGCGGTGTGATGGCATCGGCGCTCGGAATGGACAAATGGCGCACTAAACTGATCTGGCAGGCGGCTGGTTTGCCAACCCCCGCTGCGGTGTTGCTTGGCCAACAGTCCGATTGGCAGCAAGTCATGAATGAGCTGGGTACTGACGTTATCGTCAAGCCAGCTCATGAGGGATCCAGCATCGGAATGCGTAAAGTACACGATGCTCAGGCTTTGCAAGACAGTTACCAATTTGCCAGTCAATACGATGCGTTAGTACTGGCAGAACGCTGGATCAGCGGGCGTGAGTACACCATAGCGTTGGTGAATGGCCAGGCGTTACCGGTTATTCAGCTGAAGACATCACATGAATTTTATGATTACGAAGCAAAATACGAATCGGCGGATACCCAGTATTTATTACCTTCCGGGCTGACTGCCGAGAAAGAGAACGAATTGCAGCAGCTGTCGATGACTGCGTTTGAACTGATTGGTTGTCGAGGTTGGGGTCGGGTTGATGTGATGGCGGACGCTGACGGTCAGTTCTGGTTGCTGGAAGTCAATACCAGTCCAGGCATGACCGATCATAGCCTGGTGCCAATGGCAGCCCGAGCAATTGGCATGTCGTTTTCACAACTGGTTATCCAGTTACTGGAAGAGGTGCAGAAGCGCTGATATGTCGGACAAGCAGCTGCCACGTGGTGCCACGCTGGTGCCACCCAGACGAGAACCGCTTACCCGGAAATTAAAGTTCCGGGTACGTATTCCGGCCCAGGTTTGGCTTGGGTTGGTGATTGCATTGCTGTTTGTGGGGGCTGGAGCCTTGGTACGACAGGCCTATCACACCTGGCCGGTCAAGGATGTGGTGGTGATTGGCAGATTAAACGTATTGAGTGCAGAGGAAATCGCACGGCAAATATTGTGGGTGAGAAATGAAAGTTTTTTCACCCTAGATGTGACACGGGTTCAACGGCAGGTTGCTGCAATGCCACTGGTCAGTCGTGTCGCAGTCCGAAAGCGTTGGCCGGACAGTGTCGAATTACTGCTGTATGAGGAGTTGCCAGTGGCGTTATGGAATGACGAACAGTTATTGACCGCCACTGGTCGCCTGTCGGATATACCGCCCGGATTTACTACAACCGGGTTGATGCGCTTGTACGGGGCAGATCCGGTAAAAAATGAGTCCGTCAAATATTTCCGGCGCTTGCAGCAGGCACTGAGTGACCGAGGTCTGACCGTGAACAGCATGAGTGTCAATGCCGTGCAAGCTGTCGATGCGACATTATCGAACGGTTGGGTAGTACGGTTTGGGCGTAAATATTTTGAAGAACGATTACAGCGTCTGGTAGCCCTGTTAGGCAAACTTGACGCCAACGAGGTGCGTCAGGTGGATTTGAGATATGGCAAGGGTGCTGCTATTCGCTGGCAAACAACAGGAGTAACCGGGTAATGGCAAATGCGCAGGCAGGTCAAATGCTGGTAGGACTGGACATTGGAACGTCCAAAATTGTTGCGATTGTTGGTGAAGTGACATCGGAAGGCGGCATTGAAATTGTCGGACTTGGCAGTCACCCCAGTCGTGGTATGAAAAAAGGCGTGGTGGTTAATATTGAATCCACCGTTCAGTCTATTCGTCGTGCTGTTGAAGAAGCAGAATTAATGGCTGGCTGCACGATTCATTCGGTTTATGCCGGTATTGCTGGTAGTCATGTGCAATCACAAAATTCGAATGGTGTGGTTGCGGTACGCGGTGCCGAAATAACCGAAGCGGATGTGGAACGCGTTATTGACGCAGCCCAGGCTGTTGCTATTCCGCAAGACCGCCGCACCATTCATGTATTGCCGCAGGAATATTCGGTTGATCACCAGGAAGGTATTCGCGAACCGGTCGGTATGGCTGGAGTCCGCCTCGAAGCCAAGGTACATCTGGTTACCGCAGCGGTTAACGCAGCGCAGAATATTGAACGCTGTGTGCAGCGCTGTGACCTCAGTACGGATGATATTATTCTTGAGCAACTGGCGTCCAGTTATGCGGTCTTGACCGATGATGAGCGGGAGCTGGGTGTGTGTATGGTGGATATTGGTGGTGGTACCACGGATATTGCTATTTTTACCGATGGGGCGATTCGTCATACGGCGGTTATTCCCATTGCTGGCGACCAGGTTACCAACGATATTGCAATGGCATTATTGACACCGACCCAGCATGCAGAAGCCATCAAAATCAAATACGCCTGTGCGTTGCGTCAGCTGGCGCACGAAGATGAGATGATTAACGTCCCCAGTGTCGGAGAGCGCCCGCCACGTCAGCTTTCACGGCAGTCTTTGGCGGAGGTTGTCGAACCTCGATATGATGAATTATTTTCCCTGATTCAGGCAGAATTGCGCAGAAGTGGCTATGATGAACTAATACCTGCGGGTGTTGTGCTGACCGGTGGTACTTCAAAAATGGAAGGTGTTGTGGAATTGGCTGAAGAAATATTCCATATGCCTGTCCGGCTGGCTCGTCCGCATGGGGTTTCAGGGTTAACGGATATAATTAATAACCCTATTTATAGTACTGCCGTGGGGTTGCTTCTTTATGCGGCCAAACAACCTAAAAATAAGCCAGCAGCCATAATTGAAGATAAGTCACATTCCGGGCTGTTTGCCCAGTTATCCGAATGGATAAAAGGTAATTTTTAGTATTTAATGTACAAGTGCGTAGCAGAGAGGGGGGTGCGTCATGTCATTTGGAAAAGAAGGCGATATGTTTGAATTAGCAGACGATGTGCTGGAAAACGCGATAATCAAGGTTATCGGTGTTGGTGGCGGCGGCGGTAATGCTGTTCAGCACATGGTAGAAAGCAATATTGACGGCGTAGAGTTTATTTGTGCCAATACGGATGCGCAGGCATTACGTAATGTGGGTGCTCGCTCTGTTATTCAGCTGGGTTCTGGTTTGACCAAGGGGTTGGGTGCTGGTGCCAATCCTGACGTTGGTCGTCAGGCTGCAATGGAAGACCGCGAGCGTATCGCAGAGGCACTTAAAGGTGCTGATATGGTCTTTATCACTGCAGGTATGGGTGGCGGAACCGGTACTGGTGGTGCGCCTGTAGTGGCTGAAATTGCTCGCGAACTGGGAATCCTGACTGTTGCTGTGGTAACACGGCCATTCTCATTCGAAGGCAAAAAACGCATGGCGATGGCTGAAATCGGATTGAAGCAGCTAAGCGAACACGTGGATTCGCTGATCACTATTCCGAACGAAAAGCTCCTGTCGGTACTGGGGAAGGGCACCACGCTGATGGATGCTTTCCGCACTGCAAATGATGTGTTGCATGGTGCTGTCAAGGGGATCGCCGATCTGATTACCCAGCAGGGTATGATTAACGTTGACTTTGCTGACGTGCGCACAGTGATGTCCGAAATGGGACAAGCCATGATGGGAAGCGGTTCTGCCAGTGGCGAAAATCGCGCTCGCAAGGCCGCAGAAGCTGCCGTTGGCAGTCCGTTGCTGGAAGACGTTAATCTCAAGGGTGCGCGCGGTATTCTGGTCAATGTTACCGCAGGTTTTGATTTGTCTCTGGGTGAGTTTTCCGAAGTTGGCGATATTATTGGCGAATACGCTGCAGAAGATGCGACCGTCGTTGTCGGTACTGTCATCGATCCAGAAATGAGTGATGAGTTGCGCGTAACGGTGGTCGCTACTGGCCTGAACTACCATGCTTCTGCGTCAGCCTCTGTCGCAGCGGAACCTCGCCCGAAAAAAGTGGTCGATAATGCACCGGCACCAAAACGTGCTGACGGAACTACAGACTACAACAAACTGGATCGCCCGGCGGTGAGTCGTCAGGCTGGAGCTGGGGCACAGGCGGCGACAAGAGCAGAGCCACAAACACGACAGGATATGGAATATCTGGATATACCTGCTTTTTTGCGTCGTCAGGCAGATTGAGTCAAAAAGAGCACGCCACTGGCGTGTTCTTTCATTCCTGCTATAATCCCTAGATCTACCTTTTTTGTATAAAAAACGCCCAATAATGGCAGGATTGTCAGAATGATCCCTCAACGCACCCTAAAGAACACTATTCGCGCTTCAGGCGTAGGCCTTCACTCCGGTGAAAAAGTCTACCTGACTTTGAAGCCCGCCCCGGTCAACACAGGGATTGTGTTCCGTCGAACTGACCTTGACCCCGTCGTCGATATTCCTGCGCATGCGTTGAATGTCGGTGAAACGACTTTATCTACAACCCTGGTTCGTGATCATGCCAAGGTTGACACTGTGGAGCATTTGCTGTCTGCAATGGCTGGCCTTGGTATCGATAACGCCGTTGTGGAAGTCAGTGCTCGCGAAGTACCTATTATGGACGGTAGCTCTGGCCCGTTTGTCTTTTTACTGCAATCGGCTGGTTTGATGGAACAGGACGCGCCAAAGCGTTTTATTCGTATCAAGCGTCGTATTGAAGTCAAAGAGCGCGACAAAACGGCTGCTTTTTTGCCTTATGACGGTTTCAAGGTGTCTTTTGAAATTGATTTTGATCACCCTGTGCTTAAACAGAGTGTGCAGAAGGCCAGCTTGGACTTCTCCTCGACCTCGTATGTCAAGGAAGTCAGTCGTGCTCGTACCTTTGGGTTTACCAAGGATCTGGAGTACATGCGCTCCAAAAACCTGGCGCTGGGCGGTAGTGTCAAGAATGCGATTGTGGTGGATGATTATCGCGTCCTGAACGAAGACGGTCTGCGCTATGAAGATGAGTTCGTCAAACACAAGATTCTGGATGCCGTTGGTGATCTGTATTTGCTTGGCCACAGTTTGATTGGTGAATACATAGGCTACAAGTCGGGTCATGGCCTGAACAATTGCTTGCTGCGCGAATTACTCGCTCATGAAGATGCGTGGGAATTTGTCGAGTTTAGTGAAGAAGCTGCACCGATTACTTATATGCGTCCAGCTGCCGCTGGTTAAGTGCTTCTAAAAAATGCTGTAGTAATATCCCAAGGCCATAGTAATATGGCCTTATTTTTGTCTGTTGGTTGGTGAATTGTCATGGGTTTGGCTGTTGTGAAAGCTCCGGTTGTGCGGCGGTCAGTAGGGCATGGGCCTGACAAGCAAGTCTGTACGCGTATCCGTCTGGTTCACTTACCTGGTTATTTATGAACATTATTGTTGTTGGTCAGCGTCACGGTGAGTCTCGGACTTACCGATTGACCACACCTGCAAGGACGCTGCTGTTTGGTTGTCTTGTGGCACTGCCTTTTGCGATGGGGGCGGCAGGCTTTTGGCTGGCTGATTGGCTGGCAGATGAAGATTTTTCGCTGGAGCCGATGGCAGCAGAGGCATGGGAAAATGATCTCAGCCTGCAGCGCCAGGAGTTGGAACAAATCCGTGTTCAGACCGATCAGGAGCTACAAGCTCTGACGGTCAAATTGGCAGAATTGCAGTCGCGCTTGATGCGCCTTGACGCCCTCGGCGAACGCCTGGTTGATGTTGCCAATCTGGAAGCGGAAGAATTCGATTTCTCCATGGCACCTGCTTTGGGTGGTCCGGGATCTATAGGCGAAGCCTACGAGGCACCGGAAATCAGCGATGTGCTGAATGATCTGGCAGATCGTATTGGCCATCGTGAGCAGCAGCTGGAAGTGCTGGACGACCTGATGTCTGCCCGGCGTCTGGATGAAGATACCTTTGTCACTGGACGGCCGATCAAGAAAGGCTGGATGTCCTCCCGCTATGGTCGCCGTGCGGATCCCTTTACCGGGCAACTGGCCTGGCATGCGGGGGTCGATTTTGCCGGTAAGCTGGGCTCTGATATTGTAGCGGTCGCGTCCGGTGTTGTGACCTGGGCGGGTGATCGTTATGGCTATGGACGGCTGGTTGAAATCAATCATGGCAACGGCTACAAAACGCGCTACGCACACTGCCTTGAGTTGAACGTCAAGGTTGGTGATATTGTTCGCAAGGGTGATGTTATTGCCGCGATGGGCAGTAGCGGGCGCTCAACCGGGCCCCATGTACATTTTGAAGTCTTCAAGAACGGGCGAACGGTAGACCCCTCTGCTTATATTCATCGCACTCTCCGATAGGCATTGATCAAATTGCTGTCACCATCTCGGGCCTGTAACGTAGGCGGCGTATAACTTGCCGTTTCGGTCTGTCCGGGCCTCACTGTATTTGCAAATTGGATAGTTAGAATCACATGATGGGTAATATTTTCCGCAAGCTCTTCGGCAGTAAAAACAGCCGGGAACTGAAGCGCATGGGTAAGCTGGTTGAGCAGGTCAATAGCTACGAAGAAGCGCAGCAAGCGCTCACTGACACAGAGCTGCAGGCAAAAACAGCTGAATTAAAACAACGCCTTAACAATGGTGAAAAACTTGACGACTTGCTGCCAGAAGCATTTGCAGTCTGCCGTGAAGCCAGTCGTCGGGTTATGGGCATGCGCCACTTTGATGTTCAGCTGATTGGTGGTATCACCCTGCATGAAGGTCGTATTGCTGAAATGCGAACCGGTGAAGGCAAAACCCTGGTGGGTACCTTGCCGACGTATCTGAATGCGTTAACCGGCAAGTGCGTTAATGTCGTCACGGTGAACGATTACCTTGCCCGTCGTGATGCCGAATGGATGCGCCCGTTGTATGAATTTTTGGGTTTGACGGTCGGTGTGGTTGTGCCCGGTCAACAAACAGCCGAAAAGCGCGAACAATACCAATCCGACATTGTATATGGAACGAACAACGAGTTTGGCTTTGATTACTTGCGCGACAACATGGCCTTTTCTGTAGAGGACAAGGTTCAGCGTGATCTGTACTTTGCTATTGTCGACGAGGTGGACTCCATCCTGATTGACGAAGCCCGTACACCACTGATTATTTCCGGCCCGGCCCAGGATAACTCCGAACTTTACCGCAAAATAAATCTGCTGGCTCCCAAGTTGCAAAAGGGTGAGCTGGATGAAGAAGATAATCCGATTTCCGGCCACTTTGTTGTCGATGAAAAAAGTCGTTCAATTGAGATGACAGAAGAAGGTCACGAGTTTGTTGAAGAGATGCTGGTTGCTGAAGGTCTTCTCGAAGCGGGTGAAAGCCTCTACGCAACGCAAAATCTTAACCTGCTGCATCATGTCCATTCGACTTTGCGGGCGCATGCAATTTATAACAAGAACGTCGACTATATCGTTCAAAATGGCCAGATTGTGATTGTTGATGAACATACCGGGCGAACCATGCCCGGACGGCGCTGGAGCGAAGGTCTGCACCAGGCTATTGAGGCGAAAGAAGGTGTGCGTATTCAGGCAGAAAGCCAGACCTTGGCTTCTACTACCTTCCAGAACTACTTTCGCTTGTACGAAAAGCTGGCTGGTATGACCGGGACTGCGGACACCGAAGCTTTCGAGTTTCACCAGATTTACGGCTTGGATGTGGTGGTTATTCCTACCAACAAACAGGTACAGCGAACCGATTATAATGACGTGATCTACGCCACGGTGCCAGAGAAGTATGACGCCGTTGTTGAAGAAATTCGTGCTGTCATCGAATTGAAACGTCCTGTTCTGGTTGGCACCGCATCTATTGAATCATCCGAATATGTTTCCGGTTTACTGCAAAAAGCCGGTATTCCTCACAATGTCCTGAACGCCAAGGAAAATGCCCGTGAGGCGGAAATTATTGCCGATGCCGGTCGTCCGGGGGCAGTCACCATTGCTACCAATATGGCGGGTCGTGGTACTGACATCATGTTGGGTGGTAACTGGGAGTCCGAGATTTCCCGCCTGGATAATCCGGCAGAAGACGAAATCGAGGCGATCAAGCTGGACTGGAAAACGCGTCACGATGCGGTTTTGGAAGCCGGTGGTTTGCATATTGTCGGGACTGAGCGGCACGAGTCGCGCCGTATAGACAATCAGTTACGTGGCCGTGCGGGTCGTCAGGGGGATCCGGGTTCTACCCGCTTCTTCTTGTCGCTGGATGATAGCTTGATGCGCATGTTTATGTCTGAGCGTATGCGCGGAATGATGCAGGCGTTAGGCATGAAGGATGGTGAATCGATCGAACACAAAATGGTCACCAATGCGGTCGAGAAGGCACAACGCAAGGTCGAAGGCCGCAACTTTGATATTCGTAAGCAGTTGCTGGAATACGACGATGTGGCCAACGACCAGCGCCGCGTTGTGTATGAACAGCGTAATGACCTGATGGCGATGGATGACATCGGCAACATCATAACGGCGGTACGCAAGGATGTGGTTGATGAAGCGGTTAACGATTACATTGCCCCACAAAGTCTGGAAGAGCAGTGGGATATCGCTGGGCTGGAAGCGTATCTGAGTGCTGAATTTAATGTCGAATTGCCGATTCAGCAGTGGCTGGATGCGGAAGACAAACTGTATGAAGAAACCCTGCGTGAGCGCATAGCGGCTGCCATTGAGCAAGCCTACAAGGACAAGGAGGCCTCGGTTGGTCGAGAAACCCTGCGTATCTTTGAAAAGCAGGTGATGCTGCAGATTGTTGATAATCTCTGGAAAGAGCACCTGGCGACCATGGATCACCTGCGCCAGGGTATTCATCTGCGTGGTTATGGCCAGAAAAATCCGAAGCAGGAATATAAACGTGAATCATTTAACCTGTTTCAGGAGCTGCTTGGCAATATCAAGCGCGAGACCATTCGGGTGCTGTCTCACGTCAAGGTTCGTGAAGAATCGGAAGTCCGTGAAATGGAAGAGAAGCGCCGTGCCGAAGCTGAAGCCCAGGCGCAACTGGCGAAATACGAACACGAAACCACCAGTGGTATGGTTGCAGACGAGCCGGTTGCAGCACCTGGAGATGATCAGGTACAACCGTTTGTCCGTGATGAGCGCAAAGTGGGACGTAATGAACCCTGCCCGTGTGGTTCTGGTAAAAAATACAAGCATTGTCATGGCACATTGTCATAAGGCGTAAGAGATACAATATGGCCGTTAATTTTTCAGTATTTGAGGATTTTGCAACCGTTGCCGGTGTACGGTTGGGAATAGCCCAGTCTGCGGTGCGTTACCAGAACCGCGATGATATGGTTATTTTTGAGTTGGCAGAGGGTGCCGAGGTGGCTGGCGTATTTACCCAAAATGCTTTCTGCGCGGCTCCCGTGCAGATTGCCCGTGAGCATCTCGCTGTACAGTCACCGCGTTACCTGTTGATCAATACCGGCAATGCCAATGCCGGCACCGGCAAGCAAGGATTTGCCAATGCTCGTCGTAGCTGTGAGTTGCTGGCCGCAGCTACCGGTGTTGAGGCCAGTCAGATACTGCCGTTTTCGACCGGAGTCATTGGCGAGCCACTCAATATGGCCGCCTTTGAACGCGGCATTCCTCTGGCATTGGCACAACTTGGCGAAGACCAGTGGGCCCGTGCAGCGCGTGGCATCATGACAACGGATACCTTGCCAAAAGGTTACTCGCACTGCTTTGAACTGGATGGCCATGAGGTCACCATCAGTGGCATATCCAAAGGGGCTGGCATGATCAAGCCCAATATGGCGACCATGCTGGGCTTTATTGCCACCGATGCGCAGATTGACAAAACGGTACTTGAGCAGTGGTGCAAGCGTCTGGCTAATGCCTCGTTTAACCGCATTACTATCGATGGTGATACCTCAACCAACGACAGCTGTATCCTGATCGCCACTGGCCAATCGGCACTGACGATTACCGATGCCGATTCCCCCGTGGCCGAGATGCTGTTTAACGAATTAAAAATAGCCTTTCAGCTACTGGCCCAAGCCATTGTGCGTGACGGTGAAGGCGCAACCAAGTTCGTTACTGTCGAAGTTATTGAAGCACGCGAGCAGCAAGAGGCACTGGATGTCGCTTACACGGTTGCTCATTCGCCACTGGTGAAGACCGCCATGTTTGCCTCCGATGCCAACTGGGGTCGTATTCTTGCAGCCGTTGGCCGCGCCGGTGTCGCCAATATGGAACTGGATAAGATCCAGATCTGGCTTGATGACGTCCGTATCGTTGAAGATGGTGGCCGCTGTGACTCGTACACCGAAGCTGCTGGTGCTGCCATATTCAAACAGTCCGAGTTTACCGTGCGTATTGCGCTTGGGCGCGGAGATGTGACCGAGACCATCTGGACGACGGATTTGTCCCATGAGTATGTCACCATCAATGCCGATTATCGTTCCTGATGGCTGTGAGAGATGCAGGGGATATGAGTCACGCCGTTGCTGTTACTGAGCAATTGGCGGTAGCTGTGGCGGTGATTTGTAATCCGCAACAGCAAATCCTGATCGCAAAACGCCCGGATCATAAACATCAGGGTGGGCTGTGGGAGTTTCCAGGGGGAAAGATTGAAGCAGGTGAAACAACCACTGCCGCCCTGGTGAGAGAGCTGGACGAAGAGCTGGGCCTGCAACTGGGTAACGACAGTATGTCACCGTTGATTGAGGTCTGCTTTGATTATCCAGACAAGTCAGTCCGACTGGATGTTTACTGGGTAGAGGTAACGGCAACAGAGTCATTGCAGGCACACGGTGCCGAAGGGCAACCGATCTGCTGGGTTGGTGCTGCTGATTTGGCCAGCTACAATTTTCCGGCAGCCAATCAGCCGGTTCTGGATGCAACACTGGGCCGTTTGAAACGTTAAGTTAGTAGTTTTTTGGCTACTCAAACACCGTTACAAATGGCCATACGGTCAGCATCACGATGATTCCAATACCCGCCGCGACCAGAATAAAATCTATCGGGCGTTCCCGAAAGCGATGGCGCAAGGATGGCACCGGTTGGGATGCCCCCCTGTTTTGGTCAAGCAGATCCTGTTGTACTGCGTCAATCAGCGATCTTGCCCTGTCGTAGTCATCGGCATCGACCAGCCAAATCGCTGCCACGGATATTCCCCAACGACCAGCATGGGTTTCATAACAATGAATAGCATGCTGCTCCAGCAAAGCCCTCACTGCATCAGCTTCTTCATCCGGCACATTGTTCAGTCTGAACAGTAACTTCGCCATTACCGCTCGCTCGTTGCTGTTGTTGGACGGGTGGCAATCACCAGTGCGGTAGCAAACAGCAGTGTTACCAAACACAAAAAGTACAACGGCAGCAGCCCCCAGCGCATATAGGGCGTGTCTCCGCTCCGTACTTCAGCCTTGGCCGTCAGGCTGCCGCGAATGCCGGTCGGTAGTTGCTTCACGATCTGACCATGGTTGTTTACTAGTGCTGTAATACCGGTATTGGTCGAACGCAGCAGGTAACGCCCGGTTTCCAACGCCCGCATTTGCGCCAGGCCCATGTGCTGTTTTGGCCCCAGAGAGTCGCCAAACCAGGCATCATTGCTGACCGTGACCAACAGGTTAGCTTGCCTGGCCATGCGGCTGACGAGTTGTGGATAGGCTATTTCGTAGCAAATATAAGGGGCAATCAAATAAAGCTGTTGATGCGCTTCGAGACGGATCAGATCCTGATCGGGTGCACCATGCAAGAAGCTCGACATTTCCAGATCAAAAAATGGAATCAGGCCGCGTAGCTGGCTTTCAAAAGGAATAAATTCACCAAAAGGAACCAGTTGTTGTTTGTGATACAGACCGTCAGCCATACCCGTCGCAACAATGCTGTTGTGATATTCCCCGGCCTGCGGGTGATTTTGTGGATAGCGGTAAGCGATACCGGTTATCAGGCCAGCATCATGTTGTTGCGCTGTGTGATTAAGTTCGTCCAGGTAAGGTAAAAAACGATCATAGACCAAGGTGATCGCTGTCTCCGGCCAGACAATCAGGTCGCTGTCCCAGAGTTTTGAGGTTTCCTTGAAATACAGGTTGATGGTTGGGCTGACCATTTCCGGCTTCCATTTCAGATTCTGATCAATGTTTCCCTGTACGCTGCTGACCGTCAGTTCACCCACTGGCGTTGTCCATTGCTGTTGTTGTAACAGGTATCCTGCAGGCCAAAGCAGTACGACCCAGAGGTATCTTAACTGGGTTGTCCGCAGAGCCTGAATCAGACCGGTGGCGGTCAGCATCAGAATAACCGAGATACCATAACTGCCAATGACGGGAGCCCAGCCGGATAGCCAACTGAACAGGTGTGCGTCACCCGCAAATAACCACGGGAAGCCGGTAAATATCCAGCTGCGTAACCATTCGCTGATAAACCAGAAGGCGGGTAGCATTAGCCAGGGAATAACTGGTTGGCCATGACGTCTGAACAGGGCGTAGAGGCTAAAGCAGATGGCGGGAACCAGTGCCAGCACTGCGGCAAACAACGCTGCCAATAGTATGGCCAGGGGGACGGATGTGCCGCCAAAGTCATGCATGCTGACATAAACCCAGGAAACACCACTGCCAAATTGACCAAAGGCGTACCACCAGCTGCGTTCAAATGCCTGGCGGCACGAAGTGGGTTGCCACAGCAGGTGAGCGAACAGGATCAGGCTGACCAGCCCTAGTGGCCACCAGTAAAGCGGTGCCAATGCCAAGGGAGCTATGGCTCCGGCTGCCAGTAATAACAGCGGTGTCATCCAGCGCTCGGATTTGATCATCATCCCGGTAGGGGTGGTTGGAATCACACAGGGGTGACCTCAAGTAAATTGATCTGGCGGCTGGTGCCGTTGACGACCTTGAAGCGCCAGTTTTCGATACTGATGCTTTCATTACATTCTGGCACCCGACCAAAATGATGGATGACGATACCACCGATGGTATCAAAATCGTCATCGCTGAAGCTGGCTTCAAAATGCTCGTTAAAGTCTTCGACCGGAGTGAGTGCCTTGACCATAAAAATCTGATTTTCGACTTCCTTGATCAGGCTCTCTTCTTCATCAAAATCATGCTCATCTTCAATATCGCCGACAATCTGTTCCAGTACATCTTCAATAGTGACCAGTCCGGCGACACTGCCAAATTCATCGACCACAACCGCCATATGATTCCGGGTGGCCCGGAATTCCCGTAGCAGAACATTCAGGCGCTTGCTTTCCGGTACAAAAGTGGTTGGGCGTAAAATATCCTTGAGGCGGAAATTGTCGTGGTGATCGGTAAGCAACAATGGCAACAGATCCTTGGCCAGCATGATACCCAGGATTTCATTTTGCCCTTCACCCAGCACGGGGAAGCGGGAGTGAGCCGATTCGATAATGCGTGGAATGCATCCCTTGAGCGACTCGTTGATTTGAATGGAGACCATTTGGGCGCGCGGAATCATGATATCCCGAACCTGCATCTCGGAAACCTGCAGGGCACCTTCAAGAATATTCAGGGTGTCGTTGTCGACGATGCTGCGTTCGGCAGCTTCTCGTACAATCACTTTGATGTCCTGGCGACTTTGTGGATCGTCAGAAAACAGATCAGTCAGCTTTTCCAGCCAACTTCGGGGGTCGTCGCTCATGGGGCCTCGTCTTGATAAGGGTCTGGGAAGCCGAGCCGCGCCAGCAGGCGTCGCTCCAGTTCTTCCATCTCTTCCGCTTCGTCGTCATTTATATGGTCGTATCCCAGCAAATGCAAGCAGCCGTGAATGACCATATGAGCCCAGTGGGCATTTACTGATTTACCTTGTTCGTGAGCTTCCCTTGTCACAATCTGTACACAGATGACCAGGTCGCCCAGCAAAGGGATAGGGACTTGCGGTGGGGCTTCAAAAGGAAATGACAAGACATTGGTCGGCGAATCCTTGCCACGGTATTCGCTGTTTAATTGTTGGCTTTCTGCTTCAGCGCAAAGACGAATGGTCAGTTCCGGTTCGTCATAGGGTGAGCGTTCCGCCACTGCGGCGGTTACCCACTGCAGAAACTGCTCTTCCGTGGGCAAGCTTTCTGCTTGCGGATCAATTTCTTCGGCAATTTGTAAGTCAAGCAGCGCTAGCGTCATGAAATGGTTGCCTGTTGCCGTTCCTGGCGACTGGCTTCTCTGGCCTGTTCTTCTTTTTCGTCATGACGATCGTAGGCATCAACAATGCGCTGTACCAAAGGGTGTCGGACAACGTCACGATTATCGAAACGGGTGATACCGATGCCTTCAACGCCGTCGAGTACTTCCAGGCCATGACGCAAACCGGACAGTACACCACGTGGCAGGTCAGTCTGGGTGATGTCACCAGTAATCACCGCTCTGGAGCCAAAGCCAATCCGGGTCAGAAACATTTTCATCTGTTCTTTGGTGGTGTTCTGGCTTTCATCCAGAATCACAAAAGAATGGCTGAGGGTACGCCCACGCATGTAGGCCAGTGGTGCTACTTCAATGACATTACGCTCCATCAACTTGCCGACGTATTCAAAACCGAGCATTTCGTAGAGGGCATCGTAGAGTGGACGCAGGTAGGGATCAATTTTCTGTGCCAGGTCGCCAGGCAGAAAGCCCAGTTTTTCACCGGCTTCTACCGCTGGGCGCACCAGCAAAATACGTCTGACATCATCTTTCAATAGCGCTTCTACCGCTGCAGCGACCGCCAGGAAGGTTTTGCCGGTACCGGCAGGGCCAATACCGAAGCTGATGTCGTAGCGTCGTATCTGGTCAATGTATTCGCGCTGATGCTTGCCTCGTACCTTGACATGGGCCTGGGGCGTTTTGATGATCAGCGAGCCGTGCTGGGGATCCGGCTGAGGCTGTTGTTCCGAGCTATCCGATTCATCCTGTTGGTTAATCTTGTCTTCTGATAGCAGTAAATGGATCAGATCCGGCGTGATCGGCGTGCCATTGGCGGTCTCACTGTAGAGCCGGTCAATCAGCCGGGCGGCACGGGCACCGGCTTCGCGGTCGCCTTCGAGGCGAAACTGGCCGCCACGATTATAAATGACCAACTGGTAGTGATCTGCAATCTGGCGGATATGGCTGTCCAGATTGCCACTGAGGTTGGCGAGCCGGGAGGCATTTTCCGGTTGCAGCTCCAGAGTCTGGACGGATATTTCAGCAACTGACGCTGGGGTGCTGGGCGTATCGGTCAAAAAAATCTCCTGGGAGTAGGCAACGGCGTACTGGTCTAGTACGCCTGATCTGCATCGATGATGACACCACGCAGGCTGTTCGGGTAGGCATCTTCAATCTGTACCCGTACGAATTTACCAATCAGGCTGTGGTCTTCATAGCGGAAGTTTACAACGCGGTTGTTTTCCGTACGCCCTTGCAGTTCTCCCGGATCCTTGCGAGAGACACCGGTGACCAGAATGGTTTCTTCACGGCCGACCATGCGGCGGCTGATTTGTTGGGCATTTTGTAAAATACGGGCTTGCAGAATATGCAGGCGCTCTTTCTTGACGCTTTCCGGGGTATCGTCTATCAGTTCAGCTGCCGGTGTGCCAGGGCGGGCGCTGTAAATAAAACTGAAAGAGGTATCAAAACCAATACTTTCGATCAGTTTCATAGTGTCTTCAAAATCTTCCAGCGTTTCGCCTGGGAAGCCGATAATGAAGTCGGAGGATACGGAAATATCCGGGCGCAACTTGCGCAGCCGCTCGATCTTGTCGATATACAGATCAATTTCATGGCCGCGTTTCATCGCCGCGAGAATCCGGTTGGAGCCACTTTGTACCGGCAAGTGCAGGTGGCTTACCAGCTCTGGTACTTCGGCATACACCTGAATCAGGCTGTCACTGAACTCCAGCGGGTGTGAGGTGGTGAATCGAATCCGGTCAATACCGTCGATGTCGGCAACCTGGGTAATCAGTTCGGCCAGGTCGGCTTCTTCTCCATCGGTGGTTGCACCGCAGTAGGCGTTGACGTTCTGCCCCAGCAGGTTGACTTCCCGAACGTTTTGCGCTGCCAGTTGTTCTACTTCTCGCAGTACATCGGCGAGCGGTCGGCTGACCTCTTCGCCACGGGTGTAGGGGACAACGCAGAAAGTGCAATATTTGGAGCAACCTTCCATAACAGACACAAAAGCCGTACAGCCTTCCACTTTGGGAGCGGGCAGATGGTCAAATTTTTCGATTTCAGGGAAGGTAACGTCGACTACCTGGATGGCATTAGCTGCCTTGTTCACCATGGCTGGCAGGCGGTGGAGCGTTTGGGGGCCAAAGACCATATCGACAAAGGGCGCTCGTTTGATGATGGCGTCACCTTCCTGGCTGGCGACACAGCCGCCAACGCCAATTTTAAGATCGGGGTTTTTGGCTTTCAGTTTTTTCCAGCGCCCTAGCTCATGAAAGACCTTTTCCTGGGCTTTTTCCCGAATCGAGCAGGTGTTCAGCAGAATGACATCGGCTTCTTCCGGGTTGTCGGTCATTTCCATCTGATGGCTGGCTTCCAGCATGTCTGCCATCCGGGATGAATCGTATTCGTTCATCTGGCAACCGTGCGTTTTGATGTAAAGCTTTTTCGGTTGATCCTGAGTGGCAGAAGTCATGGGCAAAACAGCCTTCGGTGTCGCGTAAAAAAAGGGGCAGTATTATACTTCGCTCCCTTCTGTTGATGCCAGTGTGCATCTGCAGTCCTGATCGAGATTTTCTGTGCTACCGAGGTTGTCTGACGCCTTTATGAATTCGAAAGAAATGGTTGAACCCGTCTACCGCGTTGTTTTTTTACAACAAGCCGAGGTATTTGAAATTTACGCGCGCTATATCTATCCAAGTGATCTGTATGGTTTTGTTGAAGTTGAGCAATTATTGTTCGGGGAGCGTTCCCAGTTAGTGGTGGATCCTGGTGAGGAGAAGCTGAAAAACACCTTTGCTGATGTCAAACGCACCTTTATCCCTATGCATGCCGTCATCCGTATCGATGAAGTGAGCAAGGAAGGCAAGCCGACGGTGACCAAAACCGATGGTGTCAATAACGTCAGTTTATTCCCAGGGCCGGGAGGGACACCAGCGGGTCGACGATAACGTCATTGAGGACGGTTGTCTGACTCACTATTGGCACGGCTTGTCACTTTCGGCAGGCCCTGCTATGTTCAGGCAAGTTATTTCTGCTGAGGAGATCTTCGCAGGTACTTGCCGTTTGGCTCCGCAATGTCCATCCAGTATAGGGAGTTAGCCTCATGAACGCAGAAGTGATGCCGTTGTTCTGGCGAATTGCAGAACACGAACAAAATGGCCTGGAAGCTGTTAGCTTGTTAATGCCTGCTCCGGCCTCCGGAGAAGCACCCGCTGAATTTCCCACCGAAGTTTGTTTCCGTTCTTCCCGAGAGCAAAAGCCCCCGGTTGACCTGCGTTGGTCTGACGAAGACTCTGATCTGTTTATGAGCCTACTTGATCGAGTGGTTGATGTTGAGGAAGACAACGAGGTTACTCTGGATATCAATGACGGTATCGTACAGGGGATCGTACAATTGGTGGCGCTGGCACGGTTTAAAAAACCGGCATCGACAGATGATCTGGTAGGTGACGATTTTAATACCGAACGGGAAGAAACCGAGATCGGTGATCTGGTCGCGCTGAACACCCGCTATGGCTATGTTTTGGCGATTGTGGTCGGACTGGATTCGATCGATACCACCTGTGTTTTGCTGGAATCGGTAGTTGATGATGCCGGACTGACACTGGTTGCAGAAAATACCCTGGTTATTGCCAACCGACTTTCGATATTGCCAGGCTGCTTTGCCGACTCGGATGTCGGGCAAGGGGAAACTCGGCACTGAGCGGTGTCAGTGCCAGTGTCTTTTTGCGGCTTACTTCGCCAGCGCCAGACGCTGGCGTTTTTGTTTCAACACCATATGAGTCAGGGTTGAATAAAAGCCGGTTCCACTTTGGCGGTTGTGATGGTGGCTGTGGCTGGCAGCGATTTCAGCACCGCTGACCGTGTTTGCATTCGATTGCTTATTCATGTGTGATCCTGTCTGAATAGGTGAAAGAATATTCATTCCGTGTTTATGTCCCGTTTAACGTCGTATTGCATCCCAACAGAGGCTGAGAATGTCTTCTTCATCGCAGCTGACGCAGCTGAACTTTTCTGGTGCTTGTTGCTGTTTTTTCGCCATCATGGAAAGGCTTCCATAGGTCACTGTATTGAGCAGTTCGTTGGGAAGATCCTTGAAGACCCCCTGATGCTTGCCATCATCCAGTAGTTGACCGATGACCTGTTGCAGTACCGTCAGGGAGTTCTCCCGGTGTTCGGCGCAAATGGTTGGCGAGGCCAGTAGCTGATCCATTAATGCCCGCTGACAAGGGTTTGCGAGTACGTAGCGGTAATAGTTGCCCCACAAGGTAAAGAAGCGTTCGCGCAATGGCAGCGAGGCATCGTAACCTTCGGTACAGGCGGCAGTCAGTTTTGTGATCAGGTCATCAAACAGGGCCTTGACCAGATCCTGCTTGGTTTCAAAATACCGATAGATGGTTCCGGCACCACATCCGGCAAGAGCAGATATTTTGGACATTGGACAAGCCTGAAGGCCATGTTCGACGATCATCTCTGCCGTTGCTTTCAGTATCTGTTCGCGCTTGTCTATCATGATGCTCTATTGCCAGTGACTGAACGTTCATTCTGGTCGTTGGGCGATGGATTTGCAATCTGCTATTACGTGTCGTTTTGGTTCAATGTGTTATTTATTTGAAACAATAAGGCTGGAAATAGAAAATTGGTTCTATTTTCGATGAAATGTTGCGGATTATTGGACGTGCTGGTGACTGATGAGCAGGCGGAAAGGGAGTTGTCCTTTCTGCCTGGGCCTGGGCTGCCTGCAGTTGCAGCAGCTCAGACCTGTGTCTGGTGAATAAGACAGTATAATCTATACGTTAAAACGGAAGTGTACGACGGCGCCGTCCTTGACGATATACTCCTTGCCTTCAAGCCGCCATTTGCCAGCTTCCTTGGCGCCAGACTCCCCTTTGTACTGAATAAAGTCGTTATAGCCAACCACTTCTGCGCGGATAAAGCCGCGTTCAAAGTCGGTATGGATCGCTGCGGCAGCACGTGGTGCGGTATCGCCGACCTTGATGGTCCAGGCGCGGACTTCTTTTACCCCGGCGGTGAAGTAGGTTTGCAGCCCCAATAATTCATAGCCTGCACGGATAACACGATCCAGCCCCGGTTCTTCCATACCGATTTCGGACAGAAATTCCATCTTGTCTTCATCATCCAGTTCGGCGATTTCGGACTCGATCTTGTTGCAAACGGCCACGACCTGGGCACCTTCGGAGGCGGCAATGGTGCGCACAACGTCGAGGTGTGGGTTGTTTTCAAAGCCGTCTTCGGCAACGTTGGCAATGTACATGGTAGGTTTGGTGGTCAGCAGGTGGAATGCACGGGCGACTTTTTGCTCGTCGTCACTCATGTCCAGCATGCGGGCGGTGTGGCCTTCTTCAAAATGGGGTAGCAAACGCTCCAGCAACGCTTTTTGCGCTACTGCATCCTTGTCGCCGCCTTTGGCGGTACGGCTAACGCGTTGATACTGCTTTTCACAGGATTCCATATCGGCCAACACCAGCTCGGTATTGATGATCTCAATATCGTCTGCCGGGCTTACCCGGTTGGCAACGTGAATAACGTTGTCGTCTTCAAAACAGCGTACCACGTGGGCAATGGCATCGGTTTCACGAATGTTGGCGAGAAACTGGTTGCCCAGGCCTTCACCTTTTGAAGCGCCAGCCACCAGTCCGGCAATATCGACAAATTCCATGGAAGTTGGGACGACGCGTTCAGGTTTGACGATGTCAGCCAGTTCATCCAGGCGCTTATCGGGCATGGAAACCACCCCGGAGTTAGGCTCAATGGTGCAGAACGGAAAGTTCTCTGCGTCGATGCCGGCCTTGGTGAGTGCATTGAACAGTGTGGATTTTCCGACGTTGGGCAAGCCAACGATGCCGCATTTAAAGCCCATAAGTGGTTTCCTGTGTCTGATAAAAACGGGGCGGGTATTTTACCCTTTAAATGAATGAAGTCGATTCATGGCTTTTGCCATTTCGCCGTTCAGTACGTCTGGTAATACTCGGCATGCTTCGTCAATGGCTGCCCGGATGCTCTGTTCTTCCGCGACTGGGGCGCGTCCCAGCACATGGCCAGTGACCCGTGATTTGTCACCGGGGTGGCCAATGCCAATTCTCAGACGATGAAAATCCTTGTTGTTACCCAGCTGACTGATAATGTCGCGCAGACCATTCTGGCCACCATGGCCACCACCGGTTTTAAACCGTGCGATACCCGCTGGCAGGTCAAGCTCGTCATGAATAACAAGAATGTTTTCGGGTTTGAGTTTGTAAAAATTGGCCAGTGCAGCAACCGCAAGGCCACTGCGATTCATAAAGGTGGCGGGCTTGAGCAGCCAGCATTCCTGGCCATTGATGTGGCCCTTGCCAGCGAGTCCGTGAAATTTTTTGTCGGGAGACAGGCTAATGCGCTGGCTGTGCGCAAACGCATCCAGGCACCAGAAACCGGCATTATGGCGGGTGTGTTCATATTCGTTGCCCGGATTGCCCAGACCAACGATCAGTGAAATCGGTGCAGTCACTTGCTTGCCTCATCAACAGAATGACGTGAGAACAGCTTGTCAGCTTGCGGCATCATAAATTCTGGTAAATCTGAAAACAAAAAAAAGCGGGGATATCCCCGCTTTTTTTAACAGCCGAACGAGATTACTCGCCAGCGGCTTCAGTTTCTTCGTCGGAGCCGCCTTTGGGCGCCATCACAGAAACAACAGCAGTATCGTGCTCTGGGCCGTGAGACAGGGCCAGAGACTCAACACCTTCAGGCAGAACCAGGTCGCTCAGGTGAATAGTGGCACCGAGTTCAACCGCAGCCAGATCAACTTCGATGAATTCTGGCAGGTGATCTGCAGTGGTAATGATGTCCAGGCTGGTCAGCTGGTGAGTTACCTTGCCGCCGCCCATCTTGACACCAACACAGCTTTCTTCATTCAGGAAGTGCAGTGGAACGTGTGCCTTGATCTTGCTGTCTGCGTTAACGCGCAGGAAGTCAGCATGCCATAGCATAGGCTTGGCCGGGTGGCGCTGCAGGTCTTTCAGCAGAACCTGTTCAGTCTCACCGGCAATGTCCAGAGTAATGATGCTGTTGTAAAACGCTTCGTTTTCCAGCTGCTTGTTGAACTCATTGGACTTGATGGTAATGGTTACGGGTTCTTTTGAACCACCGTAAACAATGGCCGGAACGCCGTTTTCACGACGCAGGCGGCGGCTCGCACCTTTCCCTGAGTCTTCGCGAACAACAGCAGACAATGTGAAGTCTGACATAGTAAATACCTCTTTAGCGGATAGAAAAACCGCCAGAACTTGCGACCAGTGCTGGCGGTTTTATTTAACCGGCGACACAACCAGTGTCACCGGGTTCAGCACTTGCTCGCGTGTTATTAGCGGAACATCGCGCTGATGGATTCTTCGTTGTTAACCCGGCGTACCGCTTCTGCCAGCAGACCAGCAATGGTCAGTTGGCGAATGGAGCCTGTGGCTTTGGCTGCCTCAGACAGGGGAATGGTGTCGGTGACAACCAGTTCATCCAGTTCTGCATTGGCAAGCCGTTCAAGAGCGGGGCCGGATAGTACAGGATGTGTACAGTAGGCGACAACTTTTTCTGCACCAAACTCTTTTAGTGCCTTGGCGGCATGGCACAATGTGCCTGCGGTGTCGACCATGTCATCTACCAGCACACAGGTGCGGCCCTTGACATCACCGATAATGTTCATGACTTCGGCAACGTTGGCTTTAGGGCGGCGCTTGTCGATGATGGCAAGGTCGACATCCATCTGTTTGGCGATTGCGCGGGCGCGTACTACACCACCAATGTCGGGTGAAACAACGATCAGGTTTTCGTAGTTTTGACGTTCCAGATCGTCGAGCAGCACCGGGGAGGCGTAAACGTTATCAACCGGAATATCAAAGAAACCCTGAATTTGGTCGGCGTGCAGGTCAACGGTCAGCATGCGGTCAATACCCGCACCGGCCATCATGTCGGCAACAGCACGGGCGCTGATTGGCACACGGGCGCTGCGCGGACGGCGATCCTGGCGGGCATAACCAAAATAGGGAACGACTGCGGTAATTCGGCCAGCTGAAGCACGACGCAAACCATCGGCCAGTAGCAGAATTTCCATCAGATTATCGTTTGTGGGAGCACAGGTGGGCTGGATAATAAAAACGTCTTTACCGCGCACGTTTTCATCAATCTCAATGGTGATTTCACCATCACTGAATTTTCCAACGCTGGCTTCACCGAGGGGAATGTCGAGACGTTCGACAACGAGTCGGGCCAGTTCCGGATTGGCATTACCGGTAAATACCATCAACTTAGACACAATAGTCCCCTTTGATGTCACTTTAATCTGATTTGGGAGGAAAAGAATTGGCTGAGGTGGCAGGACTCGAACCTGCGAATGACGGGATCAAAACCCGTTGCCTTACCACTTGGCGACACCCCAGTATCTAGGACGGTCTGAATAATAGCTTATGTGCCGGAGAGTGGTTAACACCCTGTGCAATAAAATGCTCATATTCAGCCGGTAACTGCTCAGCAACCTTTGCGGCTTCTGCTTCCGAGTCAAAGCTTGAAAATATGCAAGCTCCAGTACCCGTCATCTTAGCAAGAGAATATTTATTTAGCAAATTCAATGCGTTACCAACTTCAGGGTAAATCATCGAGACAATTTGCTGGCAATCGTTATCGCCCCCTTGCTCAAGTGCGGTGCGCATATTAATGGCAGGGGTATTTCTTGTCAAACACTTATGGGAAAAAATTTCTGCCGTGTTGACGTGGACGTCTGGCCGAACGACCAAGAACCATTTTTCTTCCAGTTGTGGCACGGGAGTGAGCTGCTCTCCGACGCCTTCGGCAAAGGCGGCCTGACCGTAAATAAACACCGGCACGTCGGCACCGAGGCCCAGGCCAATCCTGGCGAGTTGATCGAGAGACTGCCCAAGTTGCCAGATCTTGTTCAGTGTTAACAGGGTGGTGGCGGCATCCGAACTGCCACCGCCAAGGCCGCCGCCCATCGGTAAACGTTTGGTCAGACGGATATCAGCTCCTGGAACCGTTATGCCCTTTTCTTTGGCGAGGTTTTGCAGCACTCGGGCGGCACGAATAATCAGGTTCGACTCGCGCTCGACGCCGTCAATGTCGGGGGTCAGGGTGAGCAGGTCGTCACCCCGGCAGCGAAATTCGAGCCAGTCACTGTAGTCGAGGAACTGAAACAGGGTTTGCAGGTTGTGGTAACCATCCGGCCGACGCCCGGTAATATGTAACATCAGGTTCAGTTTGGCGGGTGCCGGTACGCTGACCCAGGGGCTGGCAACATCAGTCATGCAATGTCCACTCGTTAATGGCCAAGGTTAGAGTGTAGTCGTAGCCCTTGAGTTTGATCAGACCCGGTAGCCATATGCCCTGGTGTTGTTGATAACGACTGAAGCGTATGGTCCAGCCATTTTGTTGCAGATTGCTTAGCAGTCCGTAGTCATCAAACTGACTGGTGGCCTCGCTTGCCGGAGAGGGTTGGCCCTTGACCCAATAACGAATGCCTTCAATTGGCAAGTACCAGCCGAGATATTCGGCCATCAGGCTTTCGGCATTCGGAGCGGTCAGCGGCTGGTCGTGATCGGGCAGGGTCAGCGTCGCTTCGGTCGGGTTACCCTGCAAGCGTGACGACCCCTGACCCATGGGGCCGGTGATAAACAGATCGTATTGCTGATGTTGCTGTTCCCAGGTGAGGTAGCCGGTCACGCTGTCACTATTGGTTCTGACCGACAGTTTGCCGCGCAGCTGCCAGTCTTGTAATTGCTCCAGCTGTTGCTGTTGCAGCTGCTGATCACCGGGCAGTAATGAGCAGGCGCTTAATGTCCCCATCAGCATCATCAACAGTAGCAGCGCTAACGTCTGAAGCTTTTGAACTATGTTATTCGGCATCCATCTCGACCTTCAGGCGCTGCAGTGTTGCCCGGATAATAGCGCTGTTGGCGTGGTCTTGCAGGCCAGCTCGCCATACCTCTCTGGCTTGTTGCTGTGCTCCGGTGACCCAGAGTAACTCACCATAATGGGCGGCAATTTCATGATCGGCGACAATGGTAAAAGCCCGCTGTAGCAGTGGCTCGGCTTGCTGATAGTCACCCAGTTTGAAATAGGCCCAGCCCAGGCTGTCAATAATGGCGGGGCTGTTGGGTCGTAATACCAGTGCCCGTTTCAGTAATGGCAGGGCATCTTCGATGCGGTGTAATCGGTCTACCAGCGTGTAGCCGAGGGCATTGAGGGCGTCGGCGTTATCGGGTTGCAGTTCTATCACCCGTTCAAGGTCTTGTTCCATCAGGGGCAGATTATTCATCCGTTCTGCGACCAGAGCGCGGTAGTAAATGACTTTTGCATCGTTCGGGTTATCATCAATCAGACGGGTGTAGCGATCCAGAGCATCCTGAAAATGGCCGTAGTCGGTCAGCAAGCTGGCCTCCAGAACCATCAACTCATTGTGTTTGTCGGGGTGGCTCTGGCGCAACGCGCTTAAATAATCAACCGCACTCTGGATGCCTTGCTGCTCCGCCAGCAGTGCTGCCGCATTAAGATGTGCTGGCATGAATTCGCGGCTGTCTTCTACCTGGGCATAATAGCTCAGCGCCTGATCTGGCTTGCCGAGTCGCTCGGATAATTGCCCGAGGTAATAAAGTGCCTGAGGCTGATGTGCTCCGGTTTCCAGCAGACTGAGCAAGTGGTTGTAGGAGTCCTGATTCAGCTCCAGTTCAAATTCAATCAGCCCCAATGACAGCAGGATGGTGTGATCACCTGGGTAACTCTGATGTAAATCATCAAAGGCCTGTCTGGCGGCTTCGGTCTGGTCGGTATTTAATAACAGTCTGGCGCGCAGAACCTCCATGCCCTTGTGATCAGGATGTTGTACCAGTACCTGATCCACCCAGGTCAGAGCTGCACGTTTGTCAGCCCCCGATGCCAGCATCCGGGCTTTGAATACCGCCGCTGGCAGGCTGTCGGGAGCCAGGGTCAGCGCCTGATTGTAATGATTGAGTGCGCTGGTATTGTTACCGAGGCTTTGTTCCAGAATACCCGCTGCGGTCCAGAGTGAGGGGTTGTTTGGGGTGGTTACCAGCCGTTGTGACAACGCATCAAGCAGCTTTTTGCGGTCACTTTCGGCCCCGAGAGATGCGGTGGAAGCCAGTAATTCATAATGGCTGTCGCCGGTCAGATCCTGCAATACACTAAGGTGTTCCAGGGCGTTGAGAAACAACCGCTGCGACATATAAAGCTGGGCCAGTTGCCAGTGTACTTCCGGGTTGTCGGGTTCGGCAGCCAGCCAGATACGGGCAGCCTGGATTGCCTGCGGGTAGGAACCCATATACTGGGAGACCTGCGCGGCCCGAGCAGCAATCTGTGGATTGCCGGTACGCTCTGCAGCGGCCAGATAGCCATCGCGGGCACGCTCGAACTGCTGACGCTGCCCGGCGAACTCGGCAGATAACAACTCGAGTAACTCCTCCTGGCTAAAACTGGCAGGTTTGGGCTTGGGTTCGATTGCGGCGGATTCGGCTTGTGTGGCTGCGGTTGTCGTTCCGGCCGTCGCAGTGTCATTCAACGAGGGTTCGGTGGCCTGATCTTCAGGTTGTGCCTGCTGTTTATGTGCCGCACAGCCCGACAAAAAGCTGCCGAGCAGGATGCCAGTCAGGATCAATTGAGTAAGAGAAGTACGTTTGCTGCTGGCCGGATGCAACAACGGCGTAGCGTTCGGTACGGCTGTCAACGATGGTGTGAACACTCTGTTTCTTCCGGATGCGGGGGGCTTCAGGAGCCGGTAGCGCCTGATTCGCCAGAAAATTTTGTGTCTATTTAGGGTTAGATGACACACTAAGTCAAAGATTTAAGCGGTAAAGCCGGGCGCTGACGTTTATAATCCGCGCTTTTCGATCAGGGGTAGCACATAGCGTAATGGGTATCTGGGCTCTGGGAATTAACCACAAGACTGCGCCGGTGTCCGTGCGCGAGCGCGTTGCATTTAATCCCGCCTCCATGCCTTCCGCTCTGGTGGACATCTGTCACGTTAATGCGGCTACCGAGGCCGTTATCCTTTCAACCTGTAACCGCACTGAGATCTACGGATCGTCGGCAGAGTTCAATTGGAATCAGGTTCGTGACTGGCTTGCCAATCATCATGGCCTGAATGCCAGTGAACTTGACTCGGCTCTGTACTGCCTCGAAGGAGATGCAGCGGTACAACACACCATGCGAGTGGCCAGTGGTCTGGACTCGCTGGTGCTGGGTGAACCACAGATTCTGGGACAAATGAAATCCGCCTATGCCGTGGCTCAGGAAGCAGGCACCGTCGGCTCTGAACTGGGGCGGCTGTTTCGTCAGACCTTCTCGATTGCCAAGCGTGTCCGTACCGACACTGCCATCGGAGAGAACCCGGTATCGGTGGCATTTGCTGCGGTGCGTATGGCTCAGCACATATTTTCGGATCTGGGCCGCAGCACCGCATTACTGATTGGTGCTGGCGAAACCATCGAACTGGTGGCGCGGCATCTGCGTCATGCCGGCATTGAAAAAATCATTGTTGCCAACCGCACACTGGCGCGTGCCCAGCATCTGGCGGAAGAATTTCATGCCGAAGCCGTGTTACTGGAAGATATTCCGGAAGTACTGGCCGAGGCGGATATTGTAATCGCTTCCACCGCCAGCCCGTTACCCGTGCTGGGTAAAGGAGCGGTTGAAAAAGCATTAAAAAAACGCCGCCACAAGCCTATGTTTATGGTCGATATTGCCGTTCCCAGAGATATTGAAGCCGAGGTCGCAGACCTCGGCGATGTCTACTTGTACACCGTCGATGACCTGCGCAGCATTATTGAAGAAAACGTCCGTTCACGTGAAGACGCTGCATTGCAGGCGGAAGAGCTGATACTGGCGGGAGTGGAACACTTTATGCGCGAGCTGAAAGTGCTCGATGCGGTTCACACCGTCACAGACTTGCGCGCCCACGTCGACCGGGTGCGCGAAGAACAACTGATCAAGGCGATTAAACAACTGCAAAATGGTGCCGAGCCAGAAAAGGTTTTACGCCAGTTTGCCCATACTTTTAGCAACAAGCTGCTTCATGCTCCCACCATCGCACTGCGTCAGGCAGCGGCGGACGGGCGCATGGATGTCTTTGACAGTACCCGCGAGCTGTTCCAGCTTGGCGATACCGTTGATGCTGCCAGCACTGGCGATGATTGAACATGAAAGCCTCTATCCTGCACAAACTGGAATCTCTCTCCGAACGTTACGAAGAAGTCGGGCACCTGTTATCCGACCCGGACGTTATTAGTGATCAGAATAAATTTCGACAACTGTCGAAAGAATACAGCGAGCTGGAAAGACTGGCCCAGACCTTTGGGCGCTACCAGCAAGCACAAGCTGACCTGGATGAAGCCGAACAACTGGCCAGCGACCCCGACCCCGACATGCGCGCCATGGGCGAAGAAGAAAAACAATCGGCCAAAGAACAGCTGGATGCCCTGACCGGCGAACTGGAAATTCTGCTATTACCCAAAGACCCGGACGATGGCCGTAACGTCATCGTAGAAATACGTGCTGGCACCGGCGGTGATGAAGCCGCAATTTTTGCCGGTGACCTGTACCGCATGTACACCCGCTTTGCCGAAACCCAGGGCTGGCGTACCGAGCTGATGAGCGCCAGCGAAGGCGAACACGGCGGTTTCAAGGAAGTGATTACCCGTATTGCAGGAACCGACGTTTACTCGCGGCTGAAATTTGAATCCGGTGCCCACCGGGTACAACGCGTGCCGGAAACCGAAAGCCAGGGCCGCATTCATACCTCGGCCTGCACCGTGGCAGTGATGCCAGAAGTTGACAGCGAAGAAGAGATCGATATCAACAAAAACGATCTTCGTATCGACACCTTTCGTGCCTCCGGTGCCGGTGGTCAGCACATCAACAAAACCGACTCAGCCATCCGCGTAACCCACTTGCCGACCGGGCTGGTGGTGGAATGTCAGGACGAACGATCACAACACAAAAACCGCGCCAAGGCACTGGCGGTGCTGGCGACTCGTCTGCGAGATGCCCAGCGCCAAGCCGCCCATGCCGAACAGGCAGCCACCCGTAAAAGTCTGGTGGGGTCGGGAGATCGTTCCGAACGTATTCGTACCTACAACTACCCGCAAGGGCGCGTCACCGATCACCGCATCAATCTGACCTTGTACAAACTGGATGAAATTGTTCAGGGCGACCTGATTCCGGTTATTGGGCCGCTGGCGCACGAGCATCAGGCCAACCTGCTGGCAGAAATGTCGGGCCAATGAGTCAATCCCAATCCATAGATCAGTGGCTGGCGACGGCCCGTCAGCAGCTTGAATTGAGCGGTCATGCCCGCAAGCTGCAAGACAACAATCCACAAGACAATACCGCCCGACTCGATGCCGAACTGTTACTGGGGCACGTACTGCAAAAACCGCGTGCCTGGCTGTATACCTGGGGCGACACAACGCTGGAAGCGGCGCATAACGAACCGCTTGAACGGCTGTTGGCACGTCGCTGCCAAGGTGAACCGATGGCGCATATTCTTGGCCAGCGCGCGTTCTGGTCACTCGAACTGGAAGTGAATCCGAGTACCCTGATTCCCCGGCCAGATACCGAAACCCTGGTAGAATGGGCGCTGGAATTACCCTTGCTGGCGACAGCGCGAGTACTGGATCTGGGCACCGGCACCGGGGCGATAGCCCTGGCATTAGCCAGCGAACAGCCCTCCTGGAAAGTATTAGGCGTCGATGTTTGCCTCCCGGCAGTTGAACTGGCGCGCCGCAACGCCCGGAGCAACAAAGTTCGTGCGACATTTCTGTTAAGCCACTGGTTTGATGCTCTGGCTGGGCAGTTTGATCTGATCGTCTCCAACCCCCCCTATATCGACGCCGCCGACCCGCACCTGGCCCAGGGCGACGTTGCTTTTGAACCTCGCAGCGCGCTGGTTGCCGATCATCAGGGCATGGCCGATATCGAACACATCATCAGCAAGGCACCGGCGTTTCTGGTAGCGGATGGCTGGTTATTGCTGGAACATGGTTATCAACAAGCCACCGCCGTTGCCGACTGTCTGAAACAACAGGGTTTTGTCGATGTGGGCACCCGGCACGATTTGGGCGGCCAGCCACGTATTACCGGCGGACGCTGGCCTCAAACCCGGTTGGCCTGATACTGATTGTTCAGACCTGCCTGTCGAAGGAATAGAAAATGGAAACCCTCTCAGACCAACAACTGTTGCGTTACAGCCGCCATATCCTGCTGCCAGAGCTGGACATCGAAGGGCAACAGGCACTGTTACAAGCCCGCGTCATGATCATTGGTCTTGGTGGCCTTGGTTCACCCGTCGCCCTGTATCTGGCCGCCAGTGGCATTGGCCAACTGCTGCTGGTCGACGATGACCAGGTCGAACTGTCCAATCTGCAACGCCAGATTGCCCACGCCGACGCCGACGTGGGCCGCGCCAAAGTAGATTCCGCAGCGGCACACATACAAGCGCTCAACCCAGACTGCCAGATAACGGCCATACAACGCCGCGCCGATAAAACCTGGCTGCAAAGCCAACTCGGCACGATAGACGTAGTACTCGACTGCACCGACAACGCCGACATTCGTTACCAACTGAACCAGGCCAGCCTCGCCACAAAAACACCCTGGATATCCGCCGCCGCCACCGGCACACAAGGACAATGGATCTGGTTTGACCCTACGGACAACAACAGCCCCTGCTATCGCTGCCTCTACCCAAACCTGACCACCAGTGGACTCAGCTGCGCCGACAGCGGCGTACTGGCACCGCTGGTAGGAGTGATTGGATCACTACAAGCACTGGAAGCACTGAAATTTATCGCCAACATAGGCGATACCCGCCCAGGCCGACTCAAAACATTCGACGCCCTTGCCGGAGAACAGCGCAGCTGGGAACTCCCCAAAAATCCACAATGCCCGGATTGCAGTCGCCCGGAGTAACCATCCGACATCCGTGGGGACTGCATCGCAGTGGGGACATCTATTTAATCCTGCACGGCTCTGCGCGAGTGTTGCCGTTGTTCAGGGCAAGGCGGCGAATGGCAGCGAAATGACGAGTCCTTTTCACATTCGTCAACACCGCACTGGCGGCGGCAACCCGTGCCCAGAGTGAGCACCGGATTAAATATATGTCCCCATTACATTGTTTTTTTGTGATCGCCCGTGGCAACGTTGGGAAGTTCACGCCTTTTTCGATTGTCGCCTGATCAGCATCTTTCGGCACCGGATTGATGCAGACTTCTGCCGGTGGTAGCGGTACGTTCGGGCGGCTGTATCTGTACCTCAAATCAGCCGTCACGCAGGCTATTATTCGGACTGTCATTTTTGGCAGGCCGCTGAAAATAGTGGCAGTCGATTGGCTCGTTTCAGCGATTGCCTGGTTCTGTCTGGTCATTTTTTTTTGTGAAGCGTTTTGTGTCTCTTGGTGGCTAGCTGCCAAGCTGCTGATTTTATTAATTATTTTTTTGCTGTAAATTTTAAATATTCCTGTACGGGAATATTGGCCTCGCTGTTGCTATCTCTAGGAGCCTGTCGGACTTGGGCGTTCGTTGCGAGTGCAAGACTGGTTGGCGCGATGTTTACGCGAATGTGAGGCGAATAGTGATTCTGTTTACCAAGAATTTGCGTAAAAAGAGCCAAATCCAGCTTTTCCGCAGTAGAGCAGACCTGAGCTAGACAGGCTCCTAGCTATCGACACACAACAAGATACACAACAAGAAGTGAGGCTGAGCATGGCGAGAATCATCGTATTGGGCGCAGGCACTGGCGGTATGGCCGGTGCGTATGAAATTCGTGAGCTGTTGGGCAAGGGTCATCAGGTGACGGTGATTAATGAGCGGGAAGATTTCCAGTTTGTGCCGTCCAATCCCTGGATTGCTGTGCGCTGGCGCGAACGTCCTGAAATCAGTTTTCCGATTCGTCCTTATCTGGAGAAGAAGGGCATCGAGTTTATTGCGTCGTCGGTGACGGCGATCGAGCCAGATAAGAATAGCCTGACGTTGAAGGATGGTTCGCAGCAGTCTTACGATTATCTGGTGATTTGTACCGGGCCAAAGCTTAATTTTGCGGCTATCGAAGGTGCCGGGCCTCACGGTGGTTTTACCCAGTCGGTCTGTACGCTGGATCATTCGGAAGCCTGTCGTGACGATGTTGATCAACTGATAGATGAGCCTGGGCCGGTGGTGGTTGGAGCCATGCCGGGGGCTTCGTGTTTTGGCCCGGCGTATGAGTATGCTTTTATTCTGGAGACTGAATTACGCAAGCGTAAGGTTCGTGACCGGGTGCCGATGACGTATATTTCCAGCGAGCCTTATATCGGCCATTTGGGTCTGGGTGGGGTGGGCGATTCCAAGTCGATGCTGGAAAGCGAGTTGCGTAACCGCCATATCAAGTGGATTACCAATGCCAGTGTGACGCGGGTGGAAGCGGGCATGATGTATGTGGATGAGCTGAATGACGATGGTTCTCTGAAGCAGCAGCATGAGGTGCCGTTCAAACATTCGATGATGTTGCCGTCGTTTGTTGGTGTTGATCCGGTGGCTGCGGTCGAGGGGCTGGTGAATCCGAAAGGTTTTGTGATTATTGATGAGTTCCAGCGTAATCCGACTTGGAAGAATATCTTTGCGGCGGGTGTCTGTGTGGCTATTCCACCGGTGGAGGTGACGCCAGTGCCTACCGGTACGCCAAAAACCGGTTATATGATTGAGTCGATGATGACGGCGATTGCTCACAATTTGCATGCCGATTTGGAAGGCGGTGTTGCGGATGCAAAAGGTACTTGGGCGGCGATTTGTCTGGCCGATATGGGGGATACGGGGGCGGCGTTTGTGGCGATTCCGCAGATTCCACCGCGTAATGTGACCTGGTTTAAGCAGGGTAAATGGGTGCATCTGGCCAAGGTGGCGTTTGAAAAGTACTTTATTCGTAAAATGAAAACCGGCTCCAGTGAGCCTGTGTTCGAGAAGTACACGCTCAAGGCGCTGGGGATTAACCGTCTGAAAGATGACTGATGCCTATTTTCAGACAATGCGCATTAAGCGCAGGGTCTCGCTCCCTATCAAATAGCCGTCGTGGTGAGTCGTTGAGTTGTGGTGATTTAGTCGCGGTGATTTAAAAGGTAGCGGCTATTGGCATCCTGCGAGCTGGGGGGCGAATGATGGTTTTTGGGCCAGGTAAGGCTATCTAAGGCTATCTAACTAAGTCCACCCAAGGCTAAGTCCACCTAAGGCTAAGGCTATCAACAATGCTAATGCTGATAGCCTTTATTTTTTAACGGCTGTTTTATTCTTCGCCAAACAGTGAGCAGTCGATGTAGTCGCAGAGGCAGTGAATCACCAACAAGTGGACTTCCTGTATGCGGGCAGTCACTGTCGATGGTACGCGGATTTCAACATCGTCTGTGGTCAGCAGTGAGGCCATATCGCCGCCGTCTTTTCCTGATAGGGCAATGACGGTCATTTCCCGTTCATGGGCTGCTTGAATAGCCTGCACTACGTTGGCCGAGTTACCACTGGTGGATATCGCCAGCAGAATATCGCCCTTGTTGCCCAGTGCCCGGATCTGCTTGGAAAAGATTTCGTTGTAGCTGTAGTCGTTGGCAATCGACGTCATGGTGGATGAGTCGGTGGTCAGGGCGAACGCGGGCAGCCCTGGGCGTTCGCGTTCAAAACGGTTGAGCAGCTCGGAGGAAAAATGCTGGGCATCTCCGGCTGATCCACCGTTGCCACAGCTGAGAATCTTGTTGCCACCAAGAATGGCATTCACCATCGTCTGACCGCCTCGTTCGATAAAGGGAGGCAGTTGCTCGGCGGCGAGCGCCTTGGTTTCAATACTGTTGCCAAAATGGCTGATGATGCGATCTTGCACGGTGGTTCTCCGTCATCAGAAGCCGACAATGGTAATGCATCAATCGGGATAAGACCAAGGCTCGAGGGTGAATTGATTATCAAATACAGCAAGATTCAGAAGGCGTTTTGTATCCAGTCGAATGTTACCGGGTCGCCACAGCCGGACAACACATCAAAACGGCAGTCTGGTAACGGTTCGGCATACTGCTGTTGCAGGTAGTGTTCGGCGGCCAGGCGCAGTTTCTGTTGTTTGCTGACGGTTACCGTTTCTGCCCCGGAGCCATAAGAATTCCGTTTGCGATAACGCACTTCGATAAATACCAGTACGTTGTTGTGGTGAAAGATCAGATCAATTTCGCCGCGGCGAGTGTAATAATTACGGGCTTCAAATTCTAGCCCGTGTCCCCGTAAAAACTGTTCAGCCGCTGCTTCTATTTGCTGGCCCATGGCGCGGCGGGAAACCTGGTGAATGGCCATTGGAAGACTGCTACTGCTGACTCAGCAGTGCCGGGCGGCCAGAGCGGAAAATGGCGCATTCACTTTGCCGATGGATGCGGCGCTGGGCATCCAGTTGGATGCTCCCGGTCTCTCCATCAAGGCGGTTGTCCGGGAAGGCTTGCAGTTGCGGCAGGCGTGGTAACAGGCGATAGGCATCAACCCCCAGCGCATACAGGCGCAGATACGGCCCCTGGCCGCTGTCACTGTTTTTTTCTACTTGGTTGTAAAGCTGACCACCTTCCAATACCCAGGGCAGGTCGCAAAACCGGATGCCGTTCAGGTCGCGATCATGGTTGGGGTCGGGTTGGCCGCTGTAAACGTGTGAGGTGGCGTAAACGGGCAGATCACCAGCGAAGTTGAATGCCAGTGTTGGTTTGATCTGGCGCGCTTGCTGTGGCTGGGCAACGAGGAATACCCAGTCGATATCCTGACGGCGACGGGGTTCAAATTCGGTTGATTGACGTAATAACTGGCGCATTAGCCGATTGCGGCTGGCGCTGTCGTCGACGTTCAGCAGTGCCTTGATATCCGGGTTGTAATCGCTCTGGCTGGTGTAAAAGCGGGTCTCGCCCAGTTCGCCGCCCAGTGCCAGCCAGTGATCCCGGAAAGCGGCAAAAATTCGCTCGCCCCAGGGGCCTTCAGGAATCATCACCAGTGCCCGGCGATGACCATCTGCCCAGGCTTGTTCGGCCACTTGAATAGCTTCATCTTCCGGAGCCAGGCCAAATTGATACAGATTAGCCGGTGTGCTGGCTTCGTTGTCGGGGCTTGGGTCACCATAGTTCAGCGCCAGTGTGGGAATCGCCAGTTCGGGGCGCTGTGCCAGCGTCACGACTTCTTGCTTGCTGACTGGCCCGACAATCCATTGAGCACCGGTCATTAACGCTTCGGCGTATCCCTGATCGACCGATTCTGCCCCTTGGCTGTCGAGCATGGTGAGTTCTGGGGTCGCTTGTCCTTTTTCCAGCGCCTGATAGTAGGCGGCCAGAAATCCGTCCCGAATTGCCTGCCCGGAAGCTGCCAATGGACCAGACAATGGCAACATGAGGGCAACACGTTCCGGGCGTTGGGCGGCAAGTGTCGACAGGTACGCCAGACTGCCCGGCAATTGGCGAGCAGCCGGGTGCAGCGGGTTACGGCTGCGCCATTGTTCCAATGCTGCGATTTGATCATCAAGGCTGAGGCCGGAATGTCGGGTCAGTATCGCCAGCTCCAGCCATTGTCCCAGTTCCGTGCCGGTATTTTGAGCACTCTTGTCATTCAGCTCTTCTTCCGACATGGCCATCAACTGGTTCCAGATGGCTTCATGGTTACTGTTGGCCAGCGTGCCTTGCAGTACCGGGGCAATAAATACCCGTTCTCGCACTGCCGCGTAATGTTCTCCGCGCTGACCATACCAGGTGGCGCGCAGTAAACTGATGCGAGCGTCTTGAGAGGGCGTTGCCTGGTCTCGCAAGGACTGCAGTCGTTCAAGAGAATATTCGGCGCTGTCGGGTTGTTCGGACTTCAGCGCCAGCACGGTGGCGACCAGCAGCTGATCAATACGCTCGCTCTTACTCAGCTTGCGTTGCTCCAGCTGTTGCAAATACTGGCTGGCGTTGCCAAACTCGCCCCTTTCAATCGCTGAACCCGCGCGTTGCAGCAGCTCGGCATTACTGACCTGAACAGGCTGAACGGCCTTTTCTGAGGTGTGTGGAGGAGCAGTAGCGCACCCGGCAATACCTAACAGCATCACCGCTGTTGCGGTCGCCAAGAATTTCCATACCCCAGGTGTATTTCCCCGCATGAGCTCTCTTCCCGATTCTGTTAGCGCCACGCTGTACGTCGTGGCAACGCCAATAGGCAACCTGGCTGACCTGACCGAACGGGCCCGTCAGGTGCTGGGTGCCGTGAATTTAATTGCCTGCGAGGATACCAGACATACCCAGAGATTGCTCCAGCACCTGGGCCTGCGCAAGCCCATGTTATCGGTACACGATCACAATGAACGTGACCGTATTCAGCAGGTGATGGATCACCTGGATCAGGGCCGTGATATCGCCCTGGTATCCGATGCCGGTACGCCATTGATTTCTGATCCCGGTTATCCACTGGTACAGGCGCTGCGTCAGGCTGGCCACAAGGTGGTGCCGATTCCGGGTGCCAGTGCCATGATTACGGCGTTGTCGGCGGCCGGTTTGCCGACAGACCGGTTTACCTTTGAAGGGTTTTTGCCGCATAAAAGCAGTGGCCGTAAAGAGCGTCTGCGCGCCATTGCCCAAGACACCTGCACCCTAGTGTTTTATGAAGCCAAACACCGGATTCTCAATACCCTTGAAGATATGTCCGACGTGCTCGGTGATCAACGAGAAGCCGTGGTGGCGCGGGAGCTGACCAAAACCTTCGAGAGTTTTTATCGGGGCACTTTGATGGAGATTCACGCCCAGCTGTCCAGCCATGATGACCATCAAAAAGGTGAGTTTGTGGTGATGGTGACGGGGAATCCAGCGCCTGCACCGGCTTCTGAAATCGATACCGAACGGCTGTTCAAATTGTTGCTGGCGGAGCTGCCACCAAAAAAAGCAGCGGCGATCATTGCTGAATTGACCGGTGAGAATAAAAAAGAACTGTATCAGAAAGCGCTTGATTGGAAGGATGCCTAGCCGCTCCTCGCTCTGTTCCAGGTCAGTTCCAGGTCAGCAGCTTGTCCGGGCCAGGGTTTGTTGCCTGTGCAGCGACTAGCAGCGACTATCTGGTGCGTTACATGACACTTTTATGATAGTCTCCGCGCTGGAGTCGGCCAGACAGTCGTCGCTTGTGTGTTTCGGCATACAGGGGGAGGAAAGTCCGGGCTTCAAAGGGCAGGGTGCCAGGTAACGCCTGGGAGGCGTGAGCCTACGACCAGTGCAGCAGAGAGCAAACCGCCGATGGCCCCTTTTTCTTGTAAAAAGGTGGATCAGGTAAGGGTGAAAGGGTGCGGTAAGAGCGCACCGCGCGTCTGGCAACAGTTCGTGGCACGGTAAACTCCACCCGAAGCAAGACCAAATAGGTTCCCTACAGGCGCGGCCCGCGCTGGGAACGGGTAGGTCGCTTGAGCCAGTGAGCAATTGCTGGCCTAGATGAATGATTGTCCAAGACAGAACCCGGCTTATCGGCCGACTCCGGTTATTTAAAAACCCTCACTGGCTGTGCCAGTGAGGGTTTTTTTATGCTTCTTCTACCGGTTGACAGACGTCACTGGTTAACAGCGGCAGGTTGTCAAACAGTTCCTTGATGCCTTCAGACCAGGCTATTTGCACTTGATGGAACATCTCGTCGTCTTCCTGAAGACGGATCAGCCCTGGATTTTTCATGCCGCCCGTATGGTAGCAAACCAGATCCAGTGGCATCCCCACAGACAGATTGCTGCGCAGAGTTGAGTCCATCGAGATCAGACTGCAAAGCATGGCGCGATCAAGCGGTGTATTGAAGTTAATAATACGATCCAGTATCGGTTTGCCGTATTTGCTTTCGCCCACCTGAAAATAGGGGGTGTCTTCTCCGGCTTCAATAAAATTGCCTTGCGAATAGACGTTAAACAAGCGGTGCGGTTCGCCCTTGATCTGCCCACTCACCAGCATGCTGCAGCTGAAATCGACACCTTGGGACTGCCCCTGATCGCGCTTGATCACTTCTCTTATGGTTTTGCCCACCAGCTCGGCGACATCAAACATGGTCGGCACATTCAGTGCGTGGCGTTCGGCGTTGCGTATGGTGGTTTGCAACAGCGTAATGACACTTTGGGTGGTGGCCAGATTGCCAGCACTTTGCAGGAAAATAACCCGCTCTCCCGGTACTTCGAGAACATGCAGTTTGCGGAAGCTGGCGATATGGTCAACACCGGCATTGGTGCGGGAGTCGGATGTTAAAACCAGTCCGTTCTCGACTTTCAGTGCGACGCAGTAGGTCATGGTGCATGCTTCCTGTAAAAAGGCGATCTCTGCTGTACGCATACCCTTTGTGCACAGCGAGCGCCTGGTAAGATTGGCAGCCATTGTAATCGGCGAATATGTCGGGTCAATCACACAAGTGAACAGATTTACGGAATGCTGCTCACCGTCCTGAAACAGGTGGACTCGTCTTGGCGGCAAGCAAGTTCAGTGAGTTATCTTGCTTGTAACAAAGGCAATCAAGGTGCCCCGTTACACTCGGCATATTGGGTTCGGAGTTCGGTGCGATTGGTAAGTTAATCGTGGAGCGCCTTATTGCAAGCGTTATGCACCTTAAAGCCAAGTGTATCGATGGTAGATAATACCTACACGAAAAGCAGATCGACGCCTACATCCCAGACAACCAGTTCCGAAGCCATGATCCCAAGTTTGCTCATCAAAAAGAGAAATACGGCAAACTCTACCGAGCTACACCGACTGGATGAAACATCGAGTCGACAGCCCCCACGGCAAATAAATCTACAGCCACCGGATGTCCGTTGTCGAACCGGTCTTCGGCAACATCGGCACCAACAAAAGACTGAACCGCTTCAGCCTGAGAGGAAAAATCAAAGTACAGGGACAATGGCAACTGTATTGCCTGGTGCATAATGTAGAAAAACTGGCGAAATATGGGCATCTAAGCCCGTAAAACAGAATTAATACAGCCTTAGAACAGGCAAGGAAAGCGATATGGTATTTGGCTTATAGACGACCAAAGGCTGAAAACACAGAATAAACAAATGGTGGCCGATAAAAACCGGCAATCGAAAATAAATAACAAAGCACGAGCGGTTGGCGGGAAAAACGGGTTAGAAACAGGTTTTTCTACAGACTCGTTAGTCGCCGGCCCTGAATCAAATGCAAAAGGAGAGTGTATGTCCAGTTCAAACATAAATAGCGTGTTTGCAGTTCTATCGGTCAGGAATCAAGACGAGGCAGTCAGGTGGTATGCCAATCTGCTCGGCCGGAACGCGATATGATCCCAGTGGAAGGCGTAGCGGAGTGGCAACTTGCCGATAGCGCCTGGCTTCAGGTAACCGTTGATTCTGAGAGAGCAGGTACTTCAACGGCCATAGTCGGTGTAAACGACATCGAGGCCCAATGCAGAACGTGCGCCGAGGCGAACGTGCCGTACTGCGAGGTGGTAGAGTATCCGGGCATCATTAAAATGATCGAAGTTATCGATCCCGACGGGAATAAGGTTGCGTTCGTCCAGGACATCTCGAGCGCCAGCCGATGGAACCGTTGTGTTTGAAAACTATCCATAGGGCTAACAAACGCAGGCACGGCGACAGCTTTTCCGTTGCGGCTTCGCTTCCACTACAAAGCTGCGCGTGCTGCGGGCGTTAGATTTTTCGCAGGAATCCTGAATGAAACATTGGACAGAGCCCAACGGGATATTCCTGATTCAAATTCCAACAGAGTGGCAATACTACAACCCTGTTGTGGAAGGCGAAGAGGAAAAGTCCCCATACAGCTTTCAGCCCTATGAAAACGCTAACGGGTGTTTTCAGATTAGCTGTTATCCACTAGAGGAAATAGCACCTAAACTTGCAGATAAGTATCCGAGTGGTGTGCCAGAGCTTAGATGGCAACCTTCTAGGATGGATGATTCAGAGTTCTGTGTTCACATGTTTTATGGGGCTTCAGCAGATCAGGCTTTAATCGGTAAATATATCCATGATGCAAGTCTCGATAACGATGAACAAATAAATGAAGAGCTCCGCTTAGTTGAAAAAATTCTAAAATCTGTGGTTATTGTCCCTCCTGGAGACCGAAAGCTTGCCTCTGATATGGAAAAGTTTGATCGATTCCAAGGATCGTTGGCTGCATCGTACGACCTTCTGGATAACGCCATAGAATCAGATTCGTTTGTGGAAGTGATTGCCGTTTCTGCTAATCAGATTGATGCATTTCTGAGGTTGAGCATAGTCATCGCCATCCAACTGAAGAATCAGACGGACGAGATCCCAATAAAATATCTTTTTCAAGCAGAAGATGAGCGAGGATTGATGGAGCGAAAAATATATGATAATGCTCTTAAGTATAATGTAATTAAAGACAATGACCACGAAGAGCTGAATTCCTTGTATGAGTTAAGAAATCGCGTAATACACAGGTATATCATATCTAATATAAAGACCCGAGACTTGCCTAGGATTGCACTCAGATATGTTGAGGCGTGTGAGAAAGTGCGTTTAATACTACGAGATCTTGAGAATAAACAAAAGGATTGCCAGTATGGCGTTTACGGGAAGAAATTTATGAAATTTTCCGAGCCTTATGATGAGGCAATAAAACGTTTATTTGCTGATGTTAACGATAAGCACCTTATTCGTAAATTCGTGAGGAAGGTCACGAATGATTGAATCTAACAAATGCAGGCAAGGGACGCTCCTGACGTCGCGCCCCTGCTGCTGGCGTTCAGGCTGTAGAAAAACCTCCCAAACTTTGTAAAGATGGAGTTTTCTCCAAAGGAGTGACGGATCGGTGGTTTGCAACCCAGTTGTCAAAATAGCTGCGTTGAAGCAGTCTGTTTATTGAACTCAATCTCCTGCAATTTTCCAGGATTGAGCGAGACGGTTCCGACGAATTCCCAGTTTCGAATATCGCCAGATCAGCGCCTGGGGTTCAGACTCTCCGCTCGTTTATAAACCGCTTCACGTTTGGCTAACAGCTCTGTATCGAAAGTGAGCGATTGTCAGACTTTTGATGACCTTTAAAAAACAGCTGGGTAAACTTACGCAAAACTTATACAAACTGCTGCTGTTGAGGAATATTCATGTCATCCAATCAACCACCGTTCGGGGTGCTGCTGGTCAATCTGGGGACACCGGAGGCGCCGACCGCCAGTGCGGTGCGCAAGTATCTGGCGGAATTTTTGTGGGACCCTCGTGTGGTGGATGTTGCACGGCCATTGTGGTGGCTGATTTTACATGGCGTGATTTTACGTATTCGTCCTGCTCGGGTAGCCAAAGCCTATGCGTCGGTTTGGCGTGACGATGGTTCACCGTTGATGCATTTTTCGCTGTTACAGCAGCAAGCCTTAAAAAAGGCACTGAGCCAGCAGTATGGCTGTGAGATTCCGGTTGCTCTTGCCATGACGTATGGCCAGCCGGATATGGAACAGGCAGGCAGAAGCCTGCGTCAGAGTGGCGTTAGCAATATGCTGGTACTGCCTTTGTATCCTCAGTATTCCGCTTCTACAACGGCGGCTGTGTTTGATCGGCTGGCTAAAGGGTTAAAAGCCTGCCCACATCTGCCCGGTATGCGCTGGATCAACAGTTACTATAACCATCCTTTGTATATCCAGGCGCTGGCTCAGTCGGTGCGGGATTATTGGCAGGCCCATGGCCGTGGTGATCGTTTGATGATGTCGTTTCATGGGATTCCGCAACGGTATGAAGATAACGGTGATCCTTATCCGGCACAGTGTCGGGAGACGGCGCACTTGTTGGCTGCTGAACTGCGTTTGCAACCAGAGCAGTGGATCTGTTCCTTTCAGTCGCGCTTTGGTCGGGAAGAGTGGGTCAAGCCTTATACCGACCATACGCTCAAAGCGTGGGGGGCAGAAAAGGCCGGGCGGGTGGATATTATCAGCCCGGCGTTTGCCGTTGATTGTCTGGAAACCCTGGAAGAACTGGATGT